>ENA-OYWQ01000663-OYWQ01000663.1-human-gut-metagenome-genome-assembly--contig:-NODE-663-length-16756-cov-4.659182_pt1 | contig 16756 bp, 7 predicted proteins | sample MGYA00244810_ERZ653396 | MGnify/ENA primary metagenome ERZ653396 (study PRJEB26926, sample SAMN06165045) | human gut metagenome | biome: ENVO:00009003; feature: ENVO:2100002; material: ENVO:00002003... | reverse complement strand
GTATAAGAGACAGGTATATATATATAAGATTCCATGACAGATTGTATGAATGCGGATCTTCTTTCTTGGTTTTGGTTTTATCGAGATCTACATTGTTAAAGAAATCACATATAACTGTAAAAACTTTATTATAGTCAATAGATTTCAAATATTCAATGTTCTCACACAAAAAGAGAGCGCAATAATACTTGTCTTTCGATTTAATATTCTGGTCCATAAGATAATTGTAGGCTTCTTCCAACTCTTTGTCATTATTAGGAGTGTTTTCTTCACCCTCAGATTTATCCCAACGCTTAAATACATCAGAATAACGAGCCATATATTTAGATAATGACTCCTGTTTATCTTTGTCGTGTCTTACTATGCTTAAAAGCGTAAGAAGGCATCTGTCAATGTTGTAATTTTCTTTACATAGTTTTACCAGAATATTCTCAATCGCGCAAATCAAGTCATAATCAATATACTCTGGTTCAATGCTCTTTAGATAATACCACAATTCTCTGTTTTGATCTAAACTTTGAACAAAGCCCAATGACACAGAATCATCTTGAATAATCTGTTTAAATAATCTACTTTCATCTCCGGAAATTTTATGATAATGGCGAGTTTTTAAATAGACTGCAAACAACTGGACCAAATCATTCTTAGCCTCTTTGTCTTTATTAAAAACTGCAATGATTTGTTTGCTCAAGAGAAAGTAATTTACACTTAAATATCCTACTGGATCAAAGAACTTCTCAATTTTATTATTGTTGACGATCTGCTTGTATGTACTTATTATTAATTCTGTATTCTCTATACATAATATCGCATTTATAGCATGAGGATTACTTTGATAGCATTCATTAATCCAACATTGAATTACGTTCTTATCTGTGAACCTATTATACCCAGTAATATCACAGTATTTTCCTTTGATATCTGAATTGAACGTATCGAATTTTTTAGCTAATTTGATTAAGTCCTCAATGTCATTTATCGCTTCGAATATCGACAACGAAACGTATTGAATATCAGAATTTTGATTTTCTATTAATTTTTTAGCAGCATTTGCCCAATACAAAACAACCTCTGTAGGCAAACAATTACCTTGAGCCAAAACTTCAAGAATTGCCGATATATTTGAAAGTTGAATTTTATTCAAATGTTCTGTTGTAGGCATAAGCATTTTACAACAACCTGCAGAATAACATTGCTGCAAAATAGATAAAATAGGACTTCTCCATCTAATATAAACTGGTCTACTGAAATAATTATTCCAGATAATCTTAAACAATTCTGCTTTTTGCTCAATAGAAAGTATAGTAGGATCTACATATCTCAATAATGCATCCAACGAATCCAATTCTAAATTAGACTCATAAGATAAAATTAATTTAAAAATATTGAAAAATGAAGAAGAGCGAGTGTATGATACATGAGGAATTACATCGAGCCAATTTTGATAAATATGTTTAACATCATGACTTACTGCAATATCATACAATACACTCTCAATGTTGTCTTGTCTACATAATTCTTTCGAAGCAAGATATTCTTGTATCTCAGTATCAGGAAACATTAAAACGTCATTTGTCTCTTTAAGAATGCGATTCTCAAAAAACAACAAACTTAAATTAGACAAAACCATTTGTGCCATATTACCGCTTATACCATCCAAAATTGTATATAGCTCATCTTTTGTAATTGAGTCAAGTCGACCAATTTCCATAACGAATGCTATTTTTTCAAGTACTCGTTGTGTCAGGATTGCCAAATTGTTTTTATCGCATTGTGTGTTATTATATTTTTCAATAGCATGAAGAATATTTTTCTCAACAAATAGCTCAAATATTTGTCCTATATTTTTACATTCAACATTCTCTTTTTGGTATTCTATAAAATATTCAAGATATCTTGGAACAGAAAGCAAGTCTAACATTTTCTTGCTTTTTCCTATATTAGAAATGACCTGCTTTGAACAACTGGAAAGTACATCTTTTACACTTTCATCATCTAATCTAAGTATCTCTATATACGAAAGATCTGTAAATAAAGAGAAAATATGAGCATAAGATGCCACATAATGTTTTCTGCAAGAAAAAACAACATTTGTATTCTTGTTATTCTCGCAAAAGTCCTTTATTTCTCTATATACTCTGATAAATTGATTTGATTCAACTTCATCAAGAGCATCAACTATGCAATATTTCACATCGGCACCAACCGATTTTGAAGTAAAATCTATAGCATTACATTTTAATACGTTCTTAGAAGAAAGAGTCGATCCCAACTCTTTCAAAAGTCTACTCTTCCCTATTCCAGGATCTCCTACGATACATAAACGATGTGTATTTCTTATTGTATCTAAGAAAGAAGACATATTAGTAACACATGTCATATTTGACTTATCAGTTGATTCTAATAAGTCATCTATATTTTTATATTGCTTTATGTAAGGAAGAATATATCTTTCCATGTAAATTAATTTTGATTATTATAATAAGCACACTTCGTATGCGAAGATAGTGCAAATCGAATGCAATGGAGCTTGCTCCGATTGCTGAGGTGCAGCCTATCTTTTACAAAGATACAATATTATGTCGGACATCATGACGAAAACCTCAATTTATTTGCTTGGGGGAGTATTTTTTTTATAAAAAGCGTCCGTTTTCCGAAGAAAAAACCTTATTTTTGCAAATTGATAATATAAGGACAAAAAATATGGAGAAACAAGCTCTAAATCGGATTAAGGTGATGCTTACAGAACGCATGCTAACCAACAAGCCGACATGAACGGCCTTGTCAGACTGGACGATGTCGTTACTATAAAAACTGGTCAATAAACTCATTAAGAGAAGACTCTATGCCAACAAACAAGAATGCACAGCTACGCTACCGAATATTGGACCGATGCTTTAGCGACTTTCATAGAACATACAGCATCGAGGACCTCCTTGACACGGTCAACAAGTCCCTCATGGATCTCTATGGCTCGCAGGTCAGCATACGTCAGTTGCGCGAAGATATCAAATGCATGAGAGATAGAGTCACCTACAATGCTCCTATCGAAACATATCCTTTCGATGGAAGAAAGAGTTACTACCGTTATTCAGACCCAAGCTTCTCCATCTTTAATAATGAGTTGACAGCAGAAGAAGTAGCGTCTCTTCGCTCCACTATCGACCTACTAAGTCGTTTCCGTGGTGTGCCGAGTAACGCATGGTTGGAAGATGTCATCTCGAATCTTGAATTCCGTTTTGGAGTCAAGCCCAATACAGAAAATATCGTATCGTTTGAACACAATGATCTGCTGAAGGGAACAGAGTTCTTGGGAGAACTGATAGAGTCCGCATTGAACCATCAGCCATTGAATTTGCTCTATCGCACTTTCGCTGGCAAAGAAAGAACTGCCATCCTCCACCCTTACCACATCAAGCAGTTCAACAACCGCTGGTTCCTCATCGGATTACAGGAAGGCAGTCATGGCCATTACATCACCAACAAAGCGCTCGACCGTATCGTGAAGTTTTCACGTGCCAATGTGCCGTTTATTCCCAATAAGGACATAGACTTCAATGAGTATTTCAAGGACGTAGTAGGGGTGACATTACCCGAAGACCATCCAGTGGCAGAAGAAGTGCTGTTGAAGTTTGACGAAGCCCGTTTCCCTTACGTGGTCAACAAGCCCATCCATTCTTCACAGAAGGTGGAAGACGAAGAACAGCATATCATCAAGCTCATGGTTCGTCCCAACAAGGAATTGGAGGCACGCATCTTTTCATACGGAAATCAGGTAGAAGTGCTCAAACCAGAGTGGTTGAGACGGCAAATAGCTGAGAAAATAGAGCAGTTATTGAAAATGTATTCCATTGTGCAGAAAGACTGCAACAAGGAAAGATAATTTTGCAAAAACCAATAATGGCAGAAAAGAATACAACATATAGAATCTTTGAGCATATCAGTGATGTTGACATCTCTGAGCAAGACATCATGGACTACGATCCAGAGGTTCTTGACAAACTGCTCATTGACCACACCATGTCTGCAAGAGCCCGCGCAGAGGCTTCAGACCAGGAGAAGGTGGTTAACATCTTCTGGGCAACATCCGATTATGAAAACTCGGTGCTTGATGAACACGGGAATTTCATAGAAGGAGGTTACCGATATGACGATGAAATCAAGCCTGAGCATATTACCGGACGGTTCCGTCGCATCGTAATGCCTCGTGTACTGAAAGACAAGCAAGCTCAGCTCGACCGCACCAAAGACAAGGCCGAGGTGTTTACTCCATCATGGGTATGTAATGTACAAAACAATCTCATCGACGAGAACTGGTTTGGACGCAAAGATGTCTTCAATCGTGAAGTCACAAACGAAGACGGTACGCATTCATGGATTCCTACAGAAGGAAAAATCCAGTTTCCGGAAGGCAACAAGCAAAAGACATGGAAGAAGTATGTTGTTGACAACTGCATGGAAATAACCTGTGGAGAAGCTCCCTATCTGGTCAGTCGTTATGATACCACAACAGGCCAGCCTATCCCTATCAGCCACCGTATTGGTATTCTCGACCGAAAGATGCGTGTCGTCAACGAAAATGTCGAGACCGAAAAGGAATGGTACGATATGGCAGAAAAAGCCTTCAAGCATACTTATGGTTATGAATGGCAAGGCGACAATCTGCTCTTAGCTCGTGAAGCCCTACTCTACACCTATATAGAGTACTTCATGGATAAGTTCAATTCAAAGGATGCAGATGGCCATTACATCAAAGATGCAGATGGCAACCTCCGGGTTCCGACAAGAAATAAAATCATCAATGCTGCCCGATGGATTTCATGGAATCTGTGGCAGATGGATGGTATCAAGATGGTTGTTCCTGATTCTTGCGACAAGGTATATGAAACCGATCTCTTTGGCGAAACTACCAAGAAGCAATGTCCTGCCTGCATGAAGGGCGAGATAAATGGCCACATTGGTGTAAAATGCATCATAAGAGACTGGAATCTGAAAAAGCCAAAAGACTGGCAACCATCGCTCGACGAAGACCCACGCTCGCAGCCATGGCAAAAGATAGAGTTCCGTTCATTGTTCCGTAGCCATCAGAAAGAGACGGAAGATGACGAGATATAACGTTTTGATAATTATTCCTAAATCACGATAAATGAGATACACTATAACCCAATCACGCCTCCTGTACGTGCTCAGCCAGGGCGATAGGAAGCACCAAGGACTTCTCAAAATTGGTGAGGTCTTTGTCGATAATGAGATAGCCGATTCCAAAAGCCGCCAGGAGTTGGGTAAGGCTGTTCGTGCTGAGCTCGATGCTCGTCCATACATGCAGGGAGTTTCATACCATATAGAATATGTGGAATGTACTACATACGATCAGAACTCTGAATGTTATAAGGCTGATGATGTCTATCGCACCCTGCGTGCCATGGACATTCCTTCAAAGACCCTTGGTAAGTATAAGGATCCGACTACCGGACAGACAGAAGATGCGGACATCTGGTTTGCCTGCACACTCTTCGATATTCGAGAAGCCATCAGCAAGATCAAGCAAGGCAAGGGCGCAGGACATGGAGCCATCAAGTTCCGCCCGGAGCAGGAAAAGGCTATCCATGACACCGTGGAATACTTCCAGAAAGAGTTCAAAGATCCTAACAAGGGCAAGCACTATCTCTGGAATGCCAAAATGCGCTTTGGAAAGACCCTCTCGGGTCTTGAGGTGGCTAAGCGTTGTGGCTATCGCTCTACGCTCATCATCACCCATCGCCCTGTTGTAGATAAAGGATGGCATGATGACTTTGCGAAGATATTCCGTACCCCGGAAGCCCTTGCAGACTATCATGCAAAAGGACTCGAACCTGCTTACGGTCGCCGAATGATGGACGACAACGACTCTCAGGGCGACTTCTATACGCTTACCCGCGAGGTGGATGCTGGCAAAAAGATACTCGTATTCTTTGTCAGCATGCAATATCTGCGCCTGTCACAATTTGTTGGTGGCAAGGAGCGCAATTTTGATCCATTGAAACGTGCCATTATGGAGTATGATTGGGACTTCGTAATGGTTGACGAGGCGCACGAAGGCATTGATGCTGCTGCCGGTGTGCGTGTGATGAACAAGTTGAAGAAGGAGAATACCCGTATTCTTTCACTTTCGGGAACACCTTTCAACCTGCTCGACAAATATGAGGAAAGTGAAATCTATACTTGGGACTACGTGATGGAACAGCGTGCCAAGTTGTTCTGGGATGAGCATCATTATGGTGACCCTAACCCATACGCCGACCTGCCACGTATGCAGATTCTCACCTTCACGCTGCCTAAGATGCTGCGCGACCAAGCCATCGAAAATAATGAGGTCTTCAAGTTCCACGAGTTCTTCAGAGTATATACTGAGGAAGATAAGCTTCAGCTTCAGAAGTTGATAGACAATGAGCCTAATGTAATCAAGAAGGCAGAATATCAGGCAGAATTGGCTAAGGTGAAAATCGACAAGTTCGTACACGAAAAGGCAATCAATCGCTTCCTCGACAAACTTGTTGAAGAATCCGACACCAGCCTCTATCCTTTCTCGTCAGATGTATTCCGTGAGCACTTCCGCCACACCTTCTGGCTCTTGCCTGGTGTAAAAGAAGCTGCTGCTCTCGAACAGCTTTTGCGTAAGCATGATGTGTTTGGTGAAGAAAACGGAATGTTCCATATCATCAATGCCGCCGGCGATGGTAATATCGAGGATAAGAATGGTAATGCTTTGGCTGATGTATTAGACAATATCCGTGGCAATGCCAAGGAGAATGTCACCAAGAAGGATTATACCATCACCCTCTCTTGTGGTAAGCTTACCACGGGTGTAAGTGTTCCAGAGTGGACTGCCGTGCTCTGTATGAAAGGCTCTGAGAATACTCCTGCTGCCAACTACATGCAAACCATCTTCCGTGTGCAGACTCACGCCGTACTCGAAGGCCGTCAGAAGTCAGACTGCTATGTGTTTGACTTTGCGCCAGACCGTGCCCTTACAGCTGTAGCTGAAACTGCAAAGATGGCAGTCTATGCACAGACCGAAAAAGGTAAGAAGCAGATGAAACTTACTCAGAAAAAAGAGGAAGAGCATCTTGCTGCCTTCATCAAACTGTGTCCTGTCCTCTCTATGGACGAAGGCGAGATGGGCAAGCGCTTCTCTGCTGGTCAAATATTTGAAAAACTCTCTAATGTATATATTGAGCGTGCCGTGCGTAGTGGCTATGCAGACAACTCGCTTTATAATCCTGATCAACTGATGAATCTCAGTCCTGAGCAGGAGAAGGCTCTCGGCGATGTACACGACCTTCTGGGTTCTATGCCAAATGCCTGGAAACCTGATAAAATCAACATCAACAAGAATGGGTTGGGAGATGATAATGCGGAACAGATCAAGTACATTTACTATCTATCCGAAAGCGAAGCCCTACCTTCTCGCCCTTCTATGGCTGCCGAATTGGACGGAAATGGTCAGCCTATGACAGAAGATGAGGGATGGGACGAAGTGATGTGTGCTCCTTCTGAACTGTTCCCATACCTTTTTGTCAGCCATACCCAGCTGCTTAACGGCGAATGGTGTTTGTTCACCAATCCTGTGCTTTGGAAGAAATGGGAGAACAAAGAGAAGGATGACAAAACTGACGAGGCTAAGAAGAAACGTGACGAAGAGAACAAGGAGAAGCGTGCCCGTATGTCTGTGCTCCGTGGCGTGGCTATCCGTATTCCTTTGTTGGTCTATGGAGCAGAAATCAACGATGAGGCTGGCGAAGAGATTACTATCGACAACTTTGCCAGCGACGAGATTGTTGACCAGGCTTCATGGGAGGAGTTTATGCCTAAGGGCTTTACCAAGCAGACGTTCAACATTCTGAAAGACTGCTTCGACCGTAGCATCTTTACAGGTGCAGCCAAGCGCATCCGTCAGATGGTGAAGGAGGCTGACAATCTCAACACAGAAGACCGTATTGCAAAGATTGCTACCATCTTCTCTTACTTCCACAATCCTGACAAGGAGACCGTGCTTACTCCATGGCGTGTAGTTAACATGCACATGAGCGATACCGTGGGCGGCTGGTGCTTTTTTAATAAAGAGTTTGATGCGCCTTATACTGTGGAAAATAAGTACGGCGAGAACGTCAACGCAGCAAGACCTGTGGGTGTAAAAGTAGATGATAACAACCAGTTGCATTTCACCAACGAGGTAACCAAGGATATTTTTGGCGACTATAATTCCCGTATTCTTGAAATCAACTCAAAGACGGGTCTCTACCCTCTCTATATGGCTTACTCTCTCTTCAAGGGTGCCAAGGAGCCAAACTATCGCCGTGTGCATCTTACTGGCGAGCGTGGGAAGAGCCAGAATGCAGAGCAATATTATCATCAGGCAGGCGACGACCTCGAGATTTGGAAGGATGTATTGCAGGACAACATCTTTGTTGTGTGCCGTACAAAGATGGCTGTAAGTATTACCAAACGAACATTAGCAGGTTTCCGCAAGGATATCCGCATGAACATTCGTTGCTATGAGCATGAAGTGCCTGTTACAGACCTTGTGTCTGCAGGTGTGATCAAAGCGGCAGATGAGCATGTAACCAAAGAGGGCAAAACATACTTTTATAATGGTCACGAGTCATTGGAGTGCGACATGATAAATGTGCTCCGTGCAAAGCCAGAACTGTTCCAAAACGACATAGTTCGTGGCAACGACTTCTGGCATGTATATAAATCAATTCCTAAAAAAGAAAACGAAGATATTAATAATATGAAGTTTAAAGCTGTGGTGGGAAATCCACCGTATCAGATAACGATAGCTAAAAAAAATACAGAAAATGGTCAAAAAAGAGTATTAAGTATTTTTCACTATTTTCAGTTAGCTAGTGATCATCTTGGTCGGTATACTTCTTTGATTTATCCTGGCGGTAGATGGATTCATCGTTCAGGAAAAGGACTAGAACAATTTGGATTAAAGCAAATTAATGACCCACATCTCAAACGTATAGAATTCTTTTCTAATGCGAATGATGTCTTTGAAAAGGTTGGTATTCCAGATGGTATTTCAATTGTTTTCAAAGATATGAAAAAGAAAGAAGATGGTTTTATATATGCATATAATGAGAAAGGAAGTTCATATGAAGCTTTTACTTTAAATCCAGGGGAAAGACTACTTCCTCTTAATCCTTTCGATGTTGTAATAGTTGACAAAATCAACCATATTACAAACGAAAGAGGATTTAAATTCCTTCACGATTCTGTTCTTTCTCAAAAGCTATTTGGAATCGAAAGTAGTTTTGTAGAAGAGAATCCAACTTTAGTCAGAGAATATAATGGAGATGATATATTTTTTGATCCTGCATCAGAGATTAAGCTTTTCACTAATGACAAAGCTGGAAAAAGTGGTAGAGCAAAATGGTATATTGCAAATCGTAACGTTATCACAACAGGCATAGAATACTTAGACAAATGGAAAGTGGTTGTTTCAAGTGCCAATGCAGGTGGACAAAAACGTAGTAATCAAATCGCGGTGTTAGATAATCATAGTGCTTTTGGTCGTTCAAGAGTAGCATTAAAGTGTTTCGATACACAAAGTGAAGCCCAGAATTTCTACAAGTATGCTAAAAGTGAGCTTATTAGATTTGCATTTCTGATGACAGATGAGAATCTTAGTTCTTTGGCAAAACAAGTTCCAGACATAATGAACTACAGAAGTGATAATGGTCTTATCGATTTCAATGACGACATCAATAGACAATTGTATGATTTGTTTGAAATAAGCTCAGAAAACATTGCTCATATAAAAGAGGTCTTGGCTACAAAAGCGGAGTAAAGTTTACATATTTTAATAGACTGTTATCTCGCAAGTTCCTTCTTATAAAAGATGAGATTGAATTTATCGAGAAGATGATTAAGCCAATGGAATAAGTGTTATATCAAAAAGTCACGTCATGTATACACCACCGTTTACGATAAGTGCAGAAACAATCAATAAGATTGCTGAAATATCAGGTCAAATAGAGCGTTATGCCATTAGACTTGAGCAAACGGATGCCTTGCATCTGCGCAAGGCAAACCGAATACGCACAATACACAGTTCGCTTGCCATAGAGGGCAACAAACTGACTGAGGATGAAGTGTGCGACATCATCAACGGCAAAAACATCGTTGCGCCTATCAGGGAAATACAAGAGGTGAAGAATGCCATCAAAACATACGAGATGTATCCTCACCTTGACGCATTCAAAGAAGAAGACTTACTCAAGGCACACGCACAGATGATGGAAGCAATTATCGACAATCCTGGCAGATACCGTCATGGGGGCGTGGGAGTGTTCTCCGAACAAGGATTAGTTCACATGGCGCCACCAGCCGACAGAGTGCCTTATCTGATGAGGGATTTGTTCGAATGGCTGAACCAAAGCAAAGACCATCTGCTTATACGCTCGTGTGTGTTCCATTACGAGTTTGAATTTATCCATCCATTTGCCGATGGCAACGGACGCATGGGACGATTGTGGCAATCGCTCATTCTCGGCAAACTGCATCCGCTGTTCGAACATCTGCCTGTGGAAAATATGGTGTTCTCAAATCAGCAAGCCTACTATGACGCAATAACTGCAAGCACCCAAGCTGCCAACTCTGGACCATTCATCGACTTCATGCTGTCAGAAATACTAGAGACCCTGAAGAGTCACCAAGGAGAAGAATTGTACAGAGTTCATGATAAAGTTCACGATAAAGTTCACGATAAATATCCTAACATAACAGATTCTGCATGGAATGTACTCGACTATCTCGGAGATCACAACAGCGCATCTGCTGCAATGGTTGCCGAAGCCCTTGGCATGTCGGAACGCATGGTGAGAAAACACATTGCAACACTGAAAGCAGCCAGATTACTGTCACGCATGGGCAGCAACAAAAACGGCAAATGGATTGTTTATACCTAAAAAAACAACGTTATCAAAACAAAGTAGATTATGCCAAAGAAAGAACATACGTCTTTACCGACAAACTATCCTGTATGTGAGCATAACAGCTGCCCCATGGCAGCCACCTGCTTGCATCATATTGCCTACTCCATCCTGATGGAGCAGAATGCAGAGTTTCTGCGTCTGATCAATCCCGCCAGATGCAGCAAGGACGAGGCATGTGCATACTATCGCGATAAAAAGCCGGTGATTTTCGCCAGAGGATTCACCAACTTCCAAAAGCGGATGTACCCACAACAGTATGACCAGTTCATGACAACCCTCATCCTCCACTTCGGACGCAACCAATATTTCAAGCGCAGGCGTGGTGATATTCTTCTTCTACCTGAGGAACAAGAAGTGATAAGACTGATGCTCGAAAAGGTAGGAGCAGACTCCAAAATGGACTTCGATAAATACGAGGAACACATCAATTGGACTGCCTGATTCATGCCTTCAAAGTACCTTCTCAGTACCACATAAGTGTTACTCCGGTACCAGCTACTTGATACTTCAGTACCACCTTAAATAAACTCCAGTGCCAGTTAAGCGTTACTAATAGCGGTACTGAGGGGCATAAAGTACAATTATAATATAAAGCAAATATGGACCTAACAAAATATATTGGTGAAACTACCGAATACGACAAGAAGCAAGAGGTGGAACGCCGTAAAGTGAAAAGTTGGCTGAAGAGCGTCAGCGCCTTTGCCAACGGAGGTGGCGGTTGCCTATTGTTTGGCATTGCCGATGACGATACTATCATAGGGTTGACCGATGCTAAGGCTGATGCCGAATTTATCAGTCAGAAAATCAAGGAGCGTATTGACCCTATGCCACAAATCGAGTTGAAAATAGAACGTGTAGAAGACAAGGAACTACTCATTCTTCATGTACATGGCGGTGAAGATACACCTTATTATTATATAGGCGATAGCGTGCTTGAAACCTTTGTACGCATTGGCAACGAATCGGTTGTGGCTGATAGTACTGAACATAAGCGTTTGGTACTAAGAGGTCGTAACTCTTCATTCGACGCACGCCCAAGCGATGAAATGTTTGAAGATTATGCATTTTCAAAGCTTCGCAGCCGCTACTATGCCTGGAATGGTCTGAGCTTCGACAATAAGCTCTACCGCTCGTTTGGCCTGGTTGACAACAAGGGAGTACTTACCTATGCAGGTTTGCTGATGGCAGACGAGTGTCCATTGCGCCAAAGTCGAGTATTCTGCACAAGATGGAACGGCAAGACAAAAGCTGGAGGAAGCATCGATGCACTCGACAGCGCAGAGATTACAGGTGGACTTGTAACTCTTCTTGAAGACACCATGTCCTTCATCCGTCGCAACAACCGTACACTTTGGTACAAAGAACCGATGCAGCGCATCGAGATTCCTGAATATATGGAACGTTGTGTAATGGAAGTTGTAGTGAATGCCTTGGCACATCGAGACTATCTGATTCAAGGCAGCGAGGTGCATGTAGATATGTATGACGACCGTATGGTGATATATTCTCCAGGTTCCATGCCAGAAGGAAGACTTATCCAAACAATGAACTTAGAAGACATTCCTTCAGTAAGACGCAATCCGGTTATTGCAGACATCTTTGCACAGTTGGGTTATATGGAGCGTAAAGGTTCGGGAATGGGCAAGATTATTAATCCGATTAAAACCCTTCCCTACTTTGAGGAAAAGATGCTTCCATCCTTCTTCTCCGATCGTGCTCAGTTTACAGTCACGTTCCCCAATATGATCTTAGCTTGGCAGGAATCTCATCCTGGTATAGAGGCAAATATTATGGAGAATGATGATGTCACTCAAGGTGTCACTCAAGGTGTCACTCAAGGTGTCACTCAAGGTGTCACTCAAGGAAAAGATTTGGATGCTTGGATAGAGCGCCAAGTAGCTGTATATCCCCAAATATCTACAGAAGAATTGGCAGCACAGTCTGGTTTGACATCAAGGACTATTAAACGTCACATCATAAAAATGCCTCATATTGTGTATGTTGGTAGCGGCTATAGCGGTCATTGGGAGGTTAAGAAAAAGCAGGAATAACAGAATATTCACAAATTGTAATAACGTGGCAAACAAAAGTGATTTCACATACGAGCAACTTGGCAGAGCATTCCGAAGTTATCTCGCGGAACGCTTTGATGGTGATGCCAAAGAAGTAAGTATGACCGTTGAGACGGCAGAGCGTATTATTCCCAATACGCTCAATGACTACTTTGGCACCAAATACGAGTCTATCTACAATATTACAGAAATTGATGACGTAGAAGACCTGCGCAGGAAGATCAAGACGCACCCTATCTTGAAGAATCTCGACATGAGTGTGGAGCCACGATACACAGAGGTTCTGAAATGGTATCGGCTATTCTTGAAAGCCCTGAATGCCAATGCTGTACCGATGCCGGTATATGGTGAATATGATGATACCAATCATCCTTCTGGTACGATGGCTACTGAACCGCCTGTTACACCCAAGCCAACGGTGGAAACCACCATATACTTGGAAGGTGAAGCCGGCGAAGCACAACCAGCAGAACTCAGAAAGAGAAACAAGAAGCTCCGACAAGCCTGTATCAACTATTATAAGGCTTTGCATGGTGGACACATCGTCTGTGAGTGTTGTGGTTTTGATTTCACCAAGGCATACGACATTGATGACGAATATATTGAGATTCATCATCGCTTTCCATTCTCACAAACAGAAGGGGAACATCCAGTGAACTCTCAAACCGACCTTGTACCACTTTGTGCCAACTGTCATAGGATGATACATCATGGGCAGGGAGGCAAAGGTAATTGTATGAGTTTGGAAGAGTTAAAAAGAAAATATAAAGGAATACGTTATAAAAACGAATAAGGATGATGGCAACAACCCACTATACAGAAGATGATAAAAAACTGCTGGCATGCCTACCTAAGTGTCAAGAGCAACTTAGGAAGCAAATAGACGTAGGTCGCCCCTACGTCTGGGAGCTCAGACTATCGTTGGAGCAGTTCTATATCCTTGAAACGGCTATAGCAGACAGCATCTCCTCACATAGTAATGATTATCATCATCTGCTAAGTGAGGATTTCGCCGTTATAATAGTGATGTATCTGGCAGAGTGGTACAAACGCTTTTATAAGGGTGCTGACACCATGGATGACAACAAGGTGATAACCCTTAGCACAGAAGAATTGAAGAAGTTGTACCAACTGGCAAAGATTGATGCCAACACCTTCGTTTATAACGCATCAACTAACCCAGACAAGACCTCTTATCGATGGTTGGAATCGTTGCAGGTATTGGGTGGACTGGCTGTACAAGCAGAGCTGAAACGAGATAAGAACGATGCGCTCCTACCCCAGCTTTGCAAGATCTTCCATGGCGAAGAGATAGAACTGGACGATTTGAAAGACCGTAACCGTGCTGTTGCCTTCCAAGAGTCTATAGCACGCAAGCATAGTCTCTACGAATACCTGGACTGTATTCTCAGCAAGGAAAAAGAGCCGCCCTTTGCCAAAGAAGACATGAATCGTGAAGAAACCTGCATACCGCAGCTGCTCCACAAGATTCTGGAAGCTGACGAGGCGGCTAAGAAAAATAAATTTGACTTTGAATGGGTGATTGCCTATACTGCAAGTAGAAACCAGATGGTTCGCCACCTGAGAGTGAAACTGAAGCCGGAAGAGATTGGTGGAGGCAAAAAACAATATATAGGCTACGACAGACTACTGAAACCGGAATGGGGAATAGAACATCCAGAGGAAGTGGGCAGGATACGCTTTTATCTGCGATTCAAAGATGATGGTCGCTATGTTCAGAAAATAGAAAAAACAGAGGAGCCTCTGTTTAAATATGATAACACAGGAAGTGAAAAGACGGGGTTCTTGTCGGTAAACAAAATCGATGAGAATACCTATACCAACATTCCTGTATGCTATTTCGACAAGGTTGAGATGGTGATGAAGTACGACGAGAAACAGCCAGACGGCACAAGCATTGCTGTGACAAGAGTTGTGCAGGAACTGCCTGTGGCAGACTATATGCAAGTGTATGCCCTGCCTAAGACAAGCAACAAGTTCAGCACGCGAAAGAATGCACAGGCAGCAACAGTCGTGATATTCTCTTCGGCCTATCATCTTGCAGAAGCTTACAGAGAGTTGCCAGTGGTGTATGCGCATTATAGAAATGGTGAAGAAAGGGGCGAGGACTATTGCTGGTGCCCTATCAATGATAAGGTGATACTGGTTGGGCCGGATGGCAAGGAGATATTGCCACCCTTCTTCAATCGTAATGGACTATACCAGGTGGTTACTAAGAAATATCTGAAGACCATCAAGTATAAGGATAATGTTTTTGTGCTCTACAAGTATATCGATACAGACTACGATGACGAAGTAATGCAGGAAGACAGTCTCCCTGTTCTTTTCGGACGCAGTGGTCTGGAAGTACGACATTATGCTACAGGTGCTTCAAAGGAAGGCGAACCTGTAACTGACTATGATCTGGAATGGCTGAAAGGATCACGCTATGTGGATTGGAACGAAGAAGAACCGGAGCAAGGTGCTATCCGCCTGAGAGTGACGGTGAAAGGCATCGTGTTCAAACCGCACGTGTACTATGTACCATTCACTCCAGTCTCTGCCGGACAGCAACCTATCTGGCGTGATTTCGAACACATGCGTATCTGTACAGCTTTGGAAGGAGTGGATGACATACAAGATAACTTTGAAAAGCTATTGGATGTGCGTGAGCCTGATACCAAACAGCTGAAAATAGGAAATGACCAGGCACAAATACTGGTGGACGTATATCGTCCTATCATTATGCGTGAACTGTCGCAGAAGGATAGCAATGGGGAAAATCATATTGTGAGTTACGCAGGCAAAGAAGAGGAGATACACATTCCTCTCATCAACTGCAACCAGTTCTCTATCAGAGATTTCTCGGAAAATGGCGTGAAGGAATATCAAATCAAAAAGAACAACAGATTGTTCTATGGTTTCCCTACCTTCAATGACCCTAACCTTTCTGTAGATAACTACAAACTGGAAATGCCGGCAGATGAACTTACAGAAGAGTTTCCTCTGGATTATCTGAAAGTATATATATCGAAGGCTATGGATGCTCCAACAGACCTGTATGCTTGGAACTACAAGACGGACCCTGTGGCTGTAGCTAACAGCAACGAGCTCTCAGGTGACGGCATCGTATTCCAGAGCATGAAATCGAATTCGTTTCCACGGCATTATGCCTTACCTTATATAAAAAAGGTAAAGTCTGGTTGGGGAGGTAAGAAATCGCAGATAGTAGTCGATGCACTTTATTGCTTTGAGATAGTGGCTGAGCATAAGACATACTTTTTCCTTTTCAATCCACTCATAAAAGTGGTGAAAGCAGGCAGACAAATTGGAGATATATTTCTTCCTCTTGTCAAGAAGCGTGGTTATCAGCTAACCGATACCGACATTGAAAATCTATATCAGTTTGCCGTAGAGTTCCACTTCGACTGGATGCTTTTACCAAGAGAAGCGTGGATCAGCCAGATTGAAGATTTGGCAGAAGATGCTGACGAGGTAAGCAAGATGAAGGAAGCAGTAACTGCCTTCTTTCTGAAGACGCCAAAATGTTCGGATGAACGAGAGGAGAGTTGTCTGAAAGAGTTTCTTAAAAGATACTGGACTTTTGATGTTTGGCCAAAGATAGAGGAAGTGGCAGATAAGGCTCTCAAACTCATACAAGATCTGTCTCTTATACACATCTCCGAGCCCACGAGACCGATC
>ENA-OYWQ01000603-OYWQ01000603.1-human-gut-metagenome-genome-assembly--contig:-NODE-603-length-17796-cov-10.795051_pt1 | contig 17796 bp, 9 predicted proteins | sample MGYA00244810_ERZ653396 | MGnify/ENA primary metagenome ERZ653396 (study PRJEB26926, sample SAMN06165045) | human gut metagenome | biome: ENVO:00009003; feature: ENVO:2100002; material: ENVO:00002003... | reverse complement strand
CGGCCCGTTCATTGACCATGCAAGCTGCCGAAATTAATTTCGACCGGTTCAATCTTTCCTCGATTTATGGAAGCAGTTATACCCGCTACCGCAATAACTATCTGGGAAATGAAACCGGAACAGGAAACTACGTAACTACCTACTTCCCTGCCGACGGATTCAACATCGGGCACATCATGCGTCAGAAATATGTTTGCCTCTATCTGCAACCCGAACAATGGACCGATATGCGTCGCTACAATTACAGTTGCGAGGAGAACGGAATACAATATGACAACACCTATGTATATCCCGGATTAAAACGGCCCAATAATATTTATGAAGCTCATTGGGGAGACGATCCCAAAGCATGGATCAACCGTATCAACTACGACCCCGAAACAGAAGAAAAATACAACAAAGCCGAATTGGAAAGACTAGGCGCATACAAAAACTATCAATGGTTGCGCAAACCTATGATCTGGCAATAAATAGAAAAGAATCGAAGTATTACAACAAATAATAACACTCGATATGAAAAACAAAGTAAAAATAGCGTCTCTTCTGCTGGCAATCGCCGGATTATCGGGTTGCGAAATCAACGACCCTGTAAACGATTGGGCAGACTTGGGACAACAAACCGCATACGTTTATTGGGAGCTGAAAGATGCCGTGAACGCCGGTAGCGACCTCGATTTCAGAGTTTACTATTATGCCGACGGCAGTACGATAGAGAAAGCCCAAGTTTGGTATGGAGTGAGCAGTACGATCAATCGTGCCGTTACATGCCCATACATCAGTTACACCTATACCGAAAGCGAGACCGACGAAGTAGTCGCCTCGCATTTGGTGAAAGAGTTCGATCCTCAAACCGTGTCGTGGGACGATGCCAAGTCGTCCTACATTCTCGACGCCACTTTCCCGGTCTCCTCTTCATGGGCTAGCGTGACATGGGCCAGTGTAGGAAGTTCCGATTTTACCGAAACTTTATTCAAGACCTATTATCCCGGCGATTACGAGACCAACTTCCGGGAGGCTCTAACCACTCAAATAGAGACCGATTACCACGGGAACATGAAAAAAATCGTTGTCGATGGATTCATGAAAATGACCGAAGAGGAATATGAGGTTCTCTTCACGAAAACGACCAACGAAGCCAACGAAGAAGTATATGAAATCACCGACGAAAATAAAGCCCGGCTCGATGGCATCGTTGCAGCTCTAACCACGCCCGAACTCATCTTCGACGGCAAAGAATACGGAGTAAACTACAATTGCACCTATACGTTGAGCGCCAAATTCCAAGTAAGCGACTCCAACGGTGTGATAAGCAATACCGATATTAAAAATATTACTGTCAACTAATAGAAACGGAAAGAACAATGAAAGCATTAAGAAATATAAGTTTGACGGTTGTCTTGTTGGCTTCGTTATCTGCTTGTGTGGAAAACGATCCCACTTACAATGTATATCCCAGTGACGATGTAGCGTTTACCTACCACATCACGAACGAAGGATACGAACTCGACTATCTGGTAGGTTCCACCGTACAGTTTACCAATACATCGGCCATCTCGGGTACATGTACTTGGGACTTCGGCGACGGAGAAACTTCGACCGACGTTAATCCTACCCATACATACAGTTTACCCGGACAGTACGAGGTAAAATTGACCGTAGGCGACGACTATACGACTCGTCCTTTGCTTATCAACGACATTAAACCTACGATCGTCGCCAAAACGGAAGATGATAGAATATGTGTCATCAACGACGTCGAAGTGACTTTGGAAGTGACCTTACGAAATCCGGCCGCATCGGAAGAACCGGAATATACATGGGTACTGCCCGAAGGAACGACCTTGCTCGATCACCCGGAAATAACAGGTAATACCTATACCGGCGAAAATCCGGGCCGATTAGTCTTCAAAAACATAGGTTCGCAAACCATCACGTTGAAAACCACTCTCGGCGGACGTGCGCTCCAAGATGTAAAAGCCAATGTGCAAGTAGGTACGCCCAATGTGTCGAAAACGCTCTACTACGCAGTAAAAAGTGGAAACGTAATGGCCTACAAACTGGATTATAATGTTCCTGAGGGAAGTAATAACTCTCCCTTCGACTTAGGAGTAAAAGCGGGAGCTCACCCTCTGAATATGCTGTTCCATAATGAAGTTCTATTCGTGCTCGACTGCGGTACACAATTCTCGTATGTCAACGACGAAGAAGGAACTCGGGGTGACGGAAAAATTACAGCGGTAGCCAAAGACGGGAGCAGTATGGAAACCGTGCTCTCCAACGTCGGTAACGCCGCTTTCAACGATCCTTTCTACGGTTGGATAGACAACGAACAAATCTATTTCGCCGACCGGAATACAGGTATCCGACGCATCGGTGTCAACGAACGTAACTTGGCACTTAGCACCAGCGATGCCAAATACGATTATTTCGTTCAGAACAATCGGCTCGAATACTACGGTAACCCGTGGCAATACGGTGCAATGAATGCTTGCTTCGCCAAAGCGGACGGGTTGTGGTATTGGGGCAAAACATACGGTGGAGGCGGTATCTTCCGTTTCGCAGAAAGCGATATCAGCCCTGTGGATATCAGTCGAGGAACCAACCCTCCCTATGCTACGATTTTCCCCGATGAATTCGTGAAATCGTTCGTGATAGATGCCACCAATCAAATTTTATATGCCGTCATTCGAGACAAAGGCCTCTATGCCGTTCCTTTAACAGACATTACGGCTAACGATGCGACAAAGACCAATACGAAAGCCGAAAGCAAATATCTCGTAGCGAGCTTCAAATCGGACAGCGAAGGAAGCGTAGGAGAATATGTCGACGTCTGTCAAATGGTACTCGACAGCTCCGACGGTTCGGTTTACTTCGGACTCCGTGCCGAAGAAGGCAGCTCGGAGACATCGGGAGTAAAACGCTGGAATCCCACGACGAAAAAGCTGGAAACTATCGTATCGGGGGTCAATGTCTATGGTATAGCACTGAACAACGAGTTATCGAACCTATTCTAAAAACAAAAGCCTGATAATTTTCCGCCGGTCTAACCGACCGGCGGAGAAAAATATCTTAACTAATTAGATATGAAATACATCGCAAAAATAGCAACCGTACTGTTTACCTTTTGGTTAGCTATCCCGACAGTCGCTCAAACTCCTAAAAAAGAGGTCAGAGCGTTCTGGTTATCGACCGTATGGAGATTGACGTGGCCGAAAACTACCGTTATCTCGAACACCGGAAATGCTCAAGAAATCCAAGAACAAAAAGACGAGTTAATCATGTTGCTCGACTCGGTAAAAGCAGCCAACGCCAATACCGTCTATTTCCAAGTGCGCGGCCGTTGCGATGCGATGTATAAATCCTCTTACGAACCGTGGTCGAGCGACCTCGTAGCGACACGAGGAATGGACCCGGGGTACGACCCCTTGCTGTTTGCTGTCGAAGAGGCTCACAAACGGGGTATCGAAATTCACGCATGGTTCAACCCCTACCGGTATGAAAGCGTACTGCACCAATGGGACGGAACGCCTCAAAATTATCGGGAATCTCACCCAGAATGGCTCTTAGACTATTCGGACGGTTCTATCTTGAATCCGGCAATGCCGGAAGTGAGAGACCATATCACCGCCATTATTCAAGAAGTCGTACAAAACTACGACATCGACGGTGTTGTCTTCGACGACTATTTCTACATGTCGGGGACGACCGACGACATGGACGACGAATTATACCAGCAATCCAATCCCGACAACCTCTCTCGGGCCGATTGGCGGCGTCAGAATGTAAATAAACTGATCGCTCAGGTTTACCGAATGATTCAATCGGAAAAACCTTATGTGCGATTCGGTATCTCTCCCGCCGGTGTATGGTGCACCGATGCCACGATAGCCGAGCGATACGGCGTTACTCCTACCCCGGTAGGTTCCGACTGGGCGTACGACGATATCTTCTGCGATCCTATGGCATGGATACAAGAACACTCTATCGATTACATATCGCCGCAAATCTATTGGACGATAGGATCGAGCAGCGACTACACGCTTATCGCCGAATGGTGGAGCCAAGTCGTAAGGCAATTCGGTTGTCATTTTTATTCGAGCCATTCGGCATCCGATTTGAGCTCGGCCAAAATACCATCAAAATACGGAAAAACGACAACCGGGACACTATCGTTCGATCTAAACGGAGAAAAAGTTTCTTCCAAAGCGCTCTCTCCCATCGAACGGAAAACAGCCGAAGAAAACGAATACATAGTCGATGGCGCAACCGCTTCGTTCAAAGGCTCCGAACTGGTCAATCAAATTAAAGTAAACCGCACATATGACGAAACGGGAGCCCCAGGAAGCGTATTCTACAACATGCGCAAGGTAACCCATACTTCGGGAATGCTCTCCTTGTTGCGGTCGGACGTTTACAAATACCCGGCTCTGATACCGGCCATCAGCTGGAAAGCGACCTCCGATCCCGGATTAGTATCGAATATCGCTTTCACTAACGGTCAATTATCATGGACGGGAGCAGAGGGTATGCGATACGCCGTATATGCCGTACCGGAAAATGCGGCACAAACGACCGCCTGCCGGGATGCCCGCTATCTGTTAGGGCTCTCATACAGCACCGACTATTCCATACCGACAGTTTATCGTACGGGGTATACATACGCGGTTTCCATCGTCGACCGTTACGGAAACGAGTATGCACCCTTGTTCATGGGAGCCACGGCAGGTACAAGCGAAGCCGTGACATTAAACACTCCGGTAAACAATGGTACGGCCATAGGCAACTACGAGTTCACGTGGAGCAGTGTCGCCGATGCTTCCTATTATATAGACATTGCCCGCGACGATTTATTCACCGACCTCATACTCTCGCGGGAAACCACCGGTACTTCTTTCCCTTCGAGCTATCTGCCCGACTTAGAAAAAGGGACTTATTACTGGCGGATTCGTACACGAAAAGCCAACTGTTCGGACGGTATCTCTGCCGTATATGCATTCCAGTCCGGTCCGTTCGAAATAGAATCTCCGACCAAAGGAGCCACCGAAGTGTCCGTCACGCCTTCTATCACTTGGACCGAATATCCAAACGCTACGGAATACCGACTCGAAATAAACAAATACGACGACTTCCGCTCTATGGGTAAAGTTCTCGACCAACGATATAGCGAAAACTCCATTACCCTCCCCGAAGGCGTATTGGTAGGAAATACGAAATATTACGCACGCGTAACCGCATACGCAGGCTCGACAGAAAGTATCAGTAAAACGACGAATTTCACGACAGAATCGAAAGAGCCGTCCATACCGGTCATTCTGTATCCCACGCAGGGAGCGACGGTCGAAGCCACGTCCTTACAAGTACGCTGGGCAGAAGAACCGTTCGCCAGCACCTTCCGTATCGAATTACACACCAACGACCAGTTTACCCCGATACGAAACGTAAAAAGACAGACCGTAAACGCATTCACTTACGAAACGGAATTCGACAACTTGACCGACGGTACATGGTATCTGCGGGCCCGCTCGGAATATGTAGGAGGCGAAACGGAATATTGCGATACAATATCCTTCACTTTCAAAAATTCATCGGGTATGGAAACTCTCGAAAAGAGGGGTAAATGTTATGTCATACAGGGTGAGAATCCCGCTCTCGTCGTAGGAAACGACGCACGTCACATAACGGTCGATGTAGCTAACTTATCCGGGCAAATTATCGGGCGTTTCGCCGATATGGAAAATCCGGCAGCAGGAGACCGTATCGAATTGAGCGGGCTTGTACGTGGAGTCTATGCGGTCATCGTCCACATCGACGGAAAAAGAGAGATATTGAAATTGATTTACTAACAATCTGATATATTGAATTATGCAATATAATTTTTCATTTATTTATTCATTTAATTTATTTTTATCATGAAAAGATTATTACTTGGGATGGTTGCTGCATGTATGGCAACATCGATGGTCGCTCAAGATCCGGCGACGTATGAAAAAGCAGGTGAATACACATTGGAAAACTTGTGGATGAAAGCTGCCACTACCGGGAATAATATGGGAGTAGCCGATCAGTTAGGTGGAGCTAACGACTCCCGTGGTATGACAGTTAAAGGAGACGAAATGTTGTTTGCGTACAGAGCTGCTTTTACGGGTATCAAAATCTATGATTTGAAAACCGGAGATAAGAAACGTGATGTTCAATTCGACGCAGAAAAGTTTAAAATCACCTACACTTATACCAAAATCGATACGATCGTAAACGCTCCCGGCGACACGACATTCCAACAGACACCGATGGAAGAACAAAAAACGCCCGGATTCCTTTGCAACGATATTCAGGTAGATGATGCCGGAAACGTAGTTGTATTCAACATGTCCACGGCATTGAACGGCGAAGCTATCGGCGTTTGGAAAATCGACATGACGAGCGGAGAACCCACCAAAGTAATGGAATTGGTCAACAAAGATGGTCTGCTCGACGGCTATCGTGTCGACTATTTTGCCGTGAAAGGCGATGTTACGAAAGATGCTATCCTCATGTTCCCGGTCAGCAGCGGGAAATATGTGATTCGTTGCGATATTAAAGACGGACAATTAGCCGGACAAACAGGTGACTATGAAGGCTATAATTTCAAAGTTATCGAAATCAAATCCTATTATCCCGCAGAAGCTGTCGATAACGGAACCGGACCTCGTGTTTCAATCATCGATAACGACTACTTCTATTTGGACGGCTTCAATAGTGCAGCATCTCTCTACGACATGAGCGGTTCTTTGATCGAAAGCGTAGGTGATGCCCCCGAAGAATGCGCTATCAAAAACGTAGGAAACAACGGTATCTCTGAATTTACATTGAACGACAAACCTTTCTGCGCATACGTAATTTCCAATACGGCCACGACTCCTGCCCAAGCATGGAATATTATCGAAATGGGCGAAGGTCCTACATTTGCCGGTGCAACTTATTACTGGACATTCCCGCAAGGTGGTATGGGCGATATTTCGAACCCTGTTCGTACCGCATTGCCCCGTATCGCCAAAGTAGCCGACAAAAACGGTAAAGAAGCTGCTTATATCGCTGTCTACGCATCGGGTAGCGGAGCTGCCGTTTACAAGATGACTCCCGACGGATATGACAATGAATCTGAATCGGGTATCGCTAACGTAGCTACCGACAACGTGAAGATATTCGTAAGCGGCGATGCCATTTATTTCTCTGGCATGGCAAACGCTGTCGTTTACAACTTCGCCGGACAAAAAGTAATGGAAGCCGCCGGTGTACAATCTATGGCCGCTCCTGCCGCCAAAGGCATTTACATTGTAAAAGCGGTTATCGACGGTGTTGAAAAAGTTCAAAAAGTCGTTGTGAAATAAGCCCTTCGCACTAAGCGACATTTAAATCTATTTCTTAAAGGAAGGGCGGTATATGGCTATATATCGCCCTTCCCTTTACCCTTCCCTATATAAAAGTTCAAAAAATATTCAATCTGCCTATCGTATCTCAAAAGTAAATGAGACTCCGAAAAACGGGAGATTCGAGGATAGGATTTGAAAAAGAAACTGAAATTCATTCTATCTATATCGATTAAAATATTTCTAAACCAATCCATTTGTATTAAACGGTTGCCCCTATGAAAAAGATTTTTACACTTTTCGCAATTTTTGCTTGTTTACCCATACTGCTCAGTGCCAAAGGCCCGGCAGTCATCGGTGGCAGCACCTACACGGCCGATACCCTCTCTCATTACAAAGTAGGTCCCGGAACCTATTACACCGCCATTCATTTCTATGGCCCCAAAGACATGAGAGCCTTTTATTTGGAAATCGACGCTACCAATCCTTATCTCTCCTTCCAATCGGTCTTGGGTCGGGATTCGTTGGTTACGTGCGAAGGCATTACCAACATGGCCGCCCGAAAAAGCAAAGAAGGCAGCCGTTATTTCGCCGGTACGAATGCCGACTTTTTCGCTACTTCGGGAGCTATCGGAACTCCGGTACACGGATGTGCGGTAGAAGGCCAATTGGCGAAAGTTCCTGTATCTTCGGGCCCTCAAACATCTTTCACGACAAACGACGAATGCTTCATCTCGTTCGTCACTTATGCCGGTGAACTCACCCATAACGAAACCACATATACCATACACAACGTAAACGGAAGCCGAAGTACCGATCAATTAGTACTCTACAACCGTTATGTCGGGAATTATACTCATACCAATGCTTACGGATATGAAATACCGGTAAGTCTCGCCGACGGAGAAAAATGGGGTCTGAACAAGACCGTGAAGCTGAAAGTGGCAGGTACAGGCTCGGCTGCCGGAAACATGGCTATCGCCGAAAACGGAGCCGTATTATCGGGGCATGGAACGTCTGCCGACTTTTTGCAAACCTTGCAACCCGGCGACGAACTGGAAATAAAAATAATGCTCCAACTCGAAGACGGCAGTTACCCCGACATTAATTGCATGGTAGGCGGGGACCGTAAAATATTGGAAAACGGAGAAGTTCTCGAAACCGATTGGGCGGAACTTCACCCGAGAACGGCAATCGGTTACTCGGCAGACCGTAGCAAAGTGTACATGCTGGTAGTCGACGGACGTCAAGGCGGATATTCCGATGGCGCTACGACCAAACAAATGGCCGACATGATGAAATTCGCCGGAGCCGCCAATGCCATGAATCTCGACGGTGGCGGATCGAGCGGTATGTATATCGAAAAATACGGACAGGTGAACAGTCCCAGCGACGGACACGAACGCGCTGTCAGCAACGGTATTTTCGTGGTATCGAATGCCCCGGACGACAATACCGTGGCCGAAATCTTATGCACTTCGGCCTACTACTCTCTCCCCAAAAACGGCATATTCACACCCCATTTCATGGGATACAACCAATACGGGTATCTGATAGATACCGATTTACAAGGCGTTACATTGCGTTGCGACGAGTCTTTGGGATATATAAAAGGAACCGACACATTCATAGCTTCGGGTGACGGCAAAGGAAAACTATATGCGACCTACAATGGCATAGAAACCTCCATCGATATAGTCATCAACGAACCGCAAGGTCTTACGCTTCGACTCGATTCGGTCATCAACGACGGGCTTTATGAATATCCCATCGAAGTAACAGCCATCGTTAACGGAGAGAGTATGCTCATTTCTCCCGATGCATTTTCATGGACCGTTCAAGACCCGACGATATGTACTGTCACTGAGGGACTTTTAAAGGGCATCGTGAACGGTAAGACCGATATATATTGCCGCCAAGACGACTTTACCGACACGCTATCGGTAACCGTACAAATTCCCGACCGACGCAACAGAGCGATAGACGATTTCTCGGATGCCTCGTCATGGGACATCACCAACTCGGCTTTGAAAGATATTTCGATCGTACCGACAGCACAGGGAACAGAATTGCGATATACATTCAGTTCAGGCCGCGCTCCCTATCTGCAAATCGCCAAAGACATTTACCTGTACAGTCTCCCCGACTCCATGCGAATCACGCTCAACACCGGAGCGACCCAAGTGAGTAAAATAGCACTGTCGATGAAAAACAATGCATCGAGTACTTCCACATTGACCGAATTCGAAAATATACCCCAAAATACCGACCATGTTATCTCGATTCCCATGAACGGATATTTCGAAAACTACCGCGACATGTCGTTATATCCCGTGAAATTCCAAAGTCTGAAATTATTTATCCTCGGTTCGTCTCAAACGGCAGGGAACCAATATACTATCGCACTCAAAGAATTTTCGCTCATTTATGACGGTATCACGGTAAACGTATCGAATCCCGAAATAGCTTCCTTGCTGCGGGTTTACCCCAACCCTGTCGAAGCAGGTGCATCTCAAATACATTTCGTTTTACCCCAAAATGCCGATGTAAACTGCGAATTGTACAACCTCGGCGGGCAGCTTCTGAACCGAGTAGAAATGGGACAAACGCCGGCGGGAGAAATTACCCTGCCGATAGGTAATTTGGCGAGCGGGACTTACCTACTGAAAATATATCGTAACGGCATCGCCGATAGCGTGAAAATCATTGTCAAGTAAAAAAATCAATATAAAAAAGTCATGAAAAAGATATTCAGCTTCCTTCTTTTCGGAGTATTGTCTCTCTTTATTTACGCTTCGGGAATAACCATCGGAGGTAAAACCTATGCGGTAGATACCATCGTACACTCGCACGATATAGGTCCCGGCACGAAATATGCCTTTTACGATATACCCGCCTATCCGCTTAAATTCCATGTCATGGAAGTGGACCTTACCAACCCATACGTAGACATCGAGACTTGCCTTAGCGGAGACAAAGCCGTCGCAACGGAGACTCCGTCAAGCATGTCGGCTCGCAACAACCGTCCGGGGCACGAAGTCCTCGGTGCGACGAACGGCGATTTCTATCAATTTCAAGACCCCATCGAAATAGGAATTCCCCGCAGCGGGCAATACCGTCGGGGCGAATGCGTGACGAATCCGGTAGGGCGCGCCTCATTCGTCCTCACTCCCGATCGGGTTCCTTACATCGACCGTGTAAACTTCGCCGGAACCGTACGTTCCGGCGATAACAGCCATCGGTTACACGCCGTAAACATGCAACGTCTGGAATGGGAAACAGAAACCGCCCCCAACTTCATGCTGCTATACACCAACGCCTACGGTACGGAAACTCACGCCACCACCGGCGGAACGAAGGTCATGCTGCATGCCAAAGAGGGCGAATTGTTTTTCGGGGCGAACAAAAACATCGTGTGCGTTGTCGATTCGGTTTTCGCCAATCCGGGCATATCGCCTATTCCCGAACAAAGAGCGGTCTTATACGGAGTAGGCACAGCCGAAACCTTTTTGAAAAGCCTCTCGGCCGGCGACGAACTGACTGTCTTTTTAGGGACAGATCTTGCCTCGGCTCCGGGTTTGCTGACCGACTTCAAGGAACAAATGGGCGGAAGCGACCACATCATATTGAAAAACGGAGTCCCGGCCGACGTATGGGACGAAGAACACCCCAGAACATGCATGGGTATTTCGCAGGATAAAACCAAAGTCTATCTTATGGTAGTAGACGGCCGTCGGGCAGGATACTCGGCAGGGGCGACCCTCAGTGTATTAGGCGATCTGTTCCTTGCCATAGGCGCATACGATGCTGTCAATCTCGACGGCGGAGGATCCTCGGCAATGGTTATCAACCAACAAATAGTCAATCGACCTTCCGATAATAAGGAACGAGCTGTCGGTAACGGCGTACTGGTCATTTCAAAAGCGCCGATCGACGATGTTACCGCCCGATTGGAATTCGAGTCGATTCACTATATACTTCCCTCCTACTGTCGGTTTATCCCCCAAGTGACGGCATACAACCAATACGGATTGATCGTGAACCCCGACTTCAAGGATTATACGCTTTCCTGTTCTCCCGAAATAGGTTACATAGACGAGAGCAATGCATTCGTAGCTTACGGTAACCCGGGACACGGAACCATCACGGCAACCTACAACGGCATATCGGTGACAAAAGATGTAACCATACAAGAAACCGATTTCTCCATGCGTCTCGACTCTGTAATTTTGGACGGATACGAAGAGTATCCCATCGAAATATCGGCTATAATCGACGACAAAGAATTCGTACTGAATCCGTCGACCCCTCAATGGGAGGTCGCCAACCCGGAAATATGCGGTATATCGAACGGCGTTTTATCGGGTCTGAAAAACGGCGTAACGACTGTAACCGGAAAACTAGATGATTTTACCGGCTCTTTGAAAGTAAAAGTAGAAATACCGCAAACTCATATTCAACAGGCCGACCAGTTCACCTCCGGCTGGGAACTCACAAGTATCTCGGCGATAAACGATGTGACTCTGACACCCCATGCAAATGGAGAAACAAACCTCGAATACACATACAAAAGCGGTAGACAGCCTTACATACAAATGGCCAAGACTTTCAGCTTTTACAGTATCCCCGATACATTCAGAATAACGCTCAACACAGGCGATACCAAATGTTCCAAAATAACCATGTCGATGAAAGGCGGACTTATGCCGACCTCGCAAATCATGGAATGGCCCGCAGTGAGCCCCAACGAAGACTTCACCTATGAAGTCGCCATGAACGACTTCTTGGACGATAAAGAAGACCTCGGCAATTACCCCGTACAGTTCCAATATCTTAAATTTTTCTTGGATGCCTCCTCACAGACCGCAGGACAAAAATATAAGATTCGCATCAAAAATTTCGATTTGGTATACGACAAAGTCACTTTGAGCGTCCCAAACATTGCATTGGCATCCGCGTTACGAGTTTTTCCTAATCCGGTTAAAGCCGGTGAGACAGACGTATATCTGCAAATCGAAGAACCGGCCGAAATATCGGTACAAGTGTACGACTTGAACGGGAAACTGCTCGTTTCGAAAGATTACGGCAAATGCGAAAGCGGAGTCATAGCCATACCCATTTCGAGCCTACAACCCGGCAACTATCTGCTGAACATCAACAAAGACGGTAAAAGCGATGTCGCCAAACTGATTATCAAATAAATCACTTATCCACAAAATCATGAAAAAGGAACTATTCGTTTTCGCCTTATCTGCCCTATGCGGATTAAGTGCCGAAGCAACCATAAACATAGCAGGCGTGGAGAAACAGGTAGACACACTGGAATGCCGTACGGTAGGGCCGGGCGTTCAATATGTGCGTATGCACATGCCCGAATATCCACTGGACGTCTATACCATGACTATCGATCTGAACAATCCGTATAACGATGTGGATGCTTTCATCGGGAAAAACCATGCCGGAAGTACCGAGGCCATGACCTCGGCATATACCCGATTGTCCACTCCCGGACATCAATCCATCGGGTCGATAAACGGTAACTTCTGGATTGTTTCAGGACAAAATATGGACGACCGCCTTCTGGGACAACCGCACAGCGGTTGTATAGTAAACGGAGAAATAGCCACTGAACCGAATGGCTGGAACCGAGCCGGACGAGGAGACGAAATAGAGAAATTGCAGGAGATAGGATTCGTCGTTCTCGACCAAGACAAAAAAATGTGGATCGACGACATGAATTTCGAGGCGAAAGTCATAAACGCCGCCAACGAAAGTTTCGCCATCGCCGAAGTGAACCGTATCCGCAATGAAAACGAAATTGTACTTTACAACCACTTTACCGGACAAACGACCAGCGACATCGACGGAACCGATGTACTCATCAAGCCCATCGAGGGAGCATCGTGGGGGCTTAACAAGGACGTGGAATGCGTCGTAACCCGTATCGTGCAAAGCAAAGGCGGAACCGAACTCGAAGAGGGTGAATATGCTCTTTCGGGAAACGGAACAGGAGCAGAGTTTCTAAACCAAATGAATGTCGGCGATAAAGTAAAGATAAATACAAAACTTACTACCCGCACTGACAATCTGATTCCCATAGCCGAGCAAATGCTCACCGGTAACGCTCTCGTCATGAGGGAAGGGAAATTGACTCCCCGAAACGAAAACGAAGCATATAACTCGCAAACCTATTCACGCTCGGGCATAGGCATGTCGCAAGACGGAAAGACACTCTATCTGATCGTTATCGATTACAAGTCGAGCACTTCGGTAGGGACAAACACGGCGACGATGTGTTACATACTGAAACAAGCGGGAGCTTGGAACGTGGCCAACATGGATGCCGGAGGATCGGCTCAGATGATGTTGAGAGGCAAGCTCGTCAACAACCCGGCCGACGGAAAGGAACGTCCGGTATCGAACGGATTCATGATCTTTACCAACGCTCCCGAAGACAACACGTTGAACAGCCTTGCTTTCGATAATTACAATTTGGAAGTTCCTTCCTACTCTTGTTTCGAGCCGACTATTCTGGGATACAACTCATACGGCGTATTGATCGATACCGATGTGCAAGAATTTACATTAAGTTGCGATGCCTCGTTAGGAACCATTTCTTCGGACGGAAAAAAATTCTATGCCTCGCCGAATGCGACTTCGGGTTACCTTCACGTCACTTCGGGAACAGCGACAGGAAAAATAAAGGTAACTGTAAAAGAAGCGGATATCGTCATGAAGAACAGTGAAATCATAGCCGACAAGGCTCACCCCTACTCTCTCGAAGTCATTTCTCATATCGGCGAAAACACGTTCACATACGATCCTTCGTCATTGTTTTGGAGTATTGAAGACCCGACTGTCTGCAAAATTGAAAACGGAATATTGACCGGAATAAAAAACGGAACGACGAACATTACCGGCAGCATAGGCAACTTCTCCGGGAACATGAAGGTAACCGTCGAAATACCAGAATCCCCCAAAATCCCGGCCGACGATTTTTACGGCTGGACTACAAAATCCATCAGCTCCATCACCGATGCCGCCGTTACTCCTTCGGGGAACAATCAGGCCATATTGGGATTCACTTACAAAACCGGACGACTCCCATACGTAGAAATGGACAAAGCGATTACCCTTTACAGTATTCCCGATACCTTGCGCATGCTAATCAATAGCGAGATACCCGTGTCGAAAATACAAATAGCCTGCAAAGCCAATGGCGACAAAGAGCAGTATCTCGAATACGAAGGAATAACAGTCAATGAAGATTATCTCATCAGCATTCCTCTATCCGACATCACCGGAGAAAACAACAGAGGAGGATTTCCCGTCTCTCTGAATTATATCAAATTCTATATCAACACGACCGGAACGAATAGCGGACAAGCCTATAAGATACATATCAAAGAGTTCTCTCTGGTCTATAACGGCATAGAAAGCGGAATAGACGAGACGGTGGCCGGTAACAAAAACATGGTCGTCTACCCGAATCCGATAACGGGCAATACCCTCTTCTTACAGGGAGAGAACATCGTTCCCGGTTCGTTGATACGCATATACGACCGAGTGGGGGCATTGATACTGGAACAACTACTCGACGAAACAGGAATCGTAAACATCGGCGACCAACAGCCGGGTGTATACATCGTGAACGTGCAAAATGAGCTAGGGACCCATGTATGCAAAATCGTTATTCAATAACTTAATTCATTATAATCCATGAGAGTAAATTTAACCATAATCCTGCTAGCATGTATCGCATCGCTATCGGGACAGAATGTAAAAGTTACCAAACATTACGAGATAACCCCTTCGGTCGGACAATCGGCCTTCTATCCGATACTTAGTCCCGACGGGAATCGAATCGTATATACCTCTGAAAATTTTTCCGGCTTAAAATCATACGATTTTGCGTCAGGGAAAACCCAGATTATCACTACTGCCGAGGGAGCCGGGTTCGACCCGATTTTCAGCACCGACGGTTCAACGGTGTATTATCGGCCGCAAAGCATCATAAACGGACGTGTTCACCGATCTTTGAAAGAATATAACTTGATCGAGAAAGCCGAAAAACAACTTATCGCCCCAACCCGCGATTTGAAACGTCCGGTCGCCATCTCAGGCGGTATGGAAGTAGTGGCCGACAATAAACTTATGAAAAGTACAGGCTCTCAAATAAGCGGGAACTATGTCTATTCCATCATCAAAGAGGGAAAAATAATCGTGTGCGACGGTAAAAGCACCCGCATATTACGTCCTTACGGCGACAAAGTGGAAAGTTATTTGTGGACAGCCGTATCGCCCGACGGATCCAAAATCGTGACTTATGCCATAGGCGTAGGAACCGTTGTACTCGATATGCAGGGTAACATACTTGCCGAACTGGGCGACTACGAATCCCCTACGTGGTATGGCAACGATTTCGTTGCAGCCATGAAAGCGACCGACGACGGTCACCAATTTACTTCGTCGAAAATCGTATTGTTAGACTGCAACAGTAAACAAGTACACGATTTGACATCTCCGTCCGAAATGGGTATGAATCCGTCGGCCTCGGCCGAAGCAGGCAGAATAGTGTACAGCACGGTCGAAGGAAAACTTTTTATGTTGGAATTGAATGTAACGAAATAACCTCATCGCCATGAAAAAATATTATATCATTCTCATTGCCTTCTTGGGCTGTTTAGGCTTGCAAGCCAAAGATATGACCGGACTTAAAATTTACATCAATCCGGGTCACGGCGGTTATGACTCGGACGACCGCAATGTAGCCGTATATCCGTATGCACAAGGCGACACACTCGGTTTTTGGGAATCCTCGTCGAATCTGCACAAAGGATTGATGTTAAGAGAACTGCTACAAGAGCAGGGAGCTACCGTAGCGATGTCTCGCGTATTAAATCGGACGGAAGACGACCGAGGACTCGAAACCATCGGGCGGGAAGCCAGCGAATGGGAGGCCGACCTGTTTTTCTCCATACACAGCAATGCGACCGGCACGAGCCGCCGGGATAATTTCCCGATGATGTTGTTCAGAGGATATACCGAAAATCCGGTAAAGCCCGAGGACAAGGTAGCGGCAAAGATACTGTTCAAGCACCTTATCGAAAACCAAGTAACCTATTGGACTCAAACGGAAGAGTATGTCGTGGGCGATTTTGATTTCTATCCCGACTGGAACAATGCAGGATTGGGAGTCCTCCGAAAATTAACCGTCACCGGGTTTCTTTCAGAAGGTTCTTATCACGACTATGTGCCCGAAACATATCGTTTGCTCAACATGGACTACAAATGGATGGAAGCATGGCATTTCACCAAAGCTGTCATGGAATACTTCGACACAGAAGGATTCACAACGGGAAATATCGCCGGTGTTATTTATGATAGTCGCATGACCCGTACCGAATCGTATGTACAACACGGAAGAGACAAGCAAGTGCCATTATGCGGAGCCACAGTAACCCTGTTGCCGAACAATATCACCTATACGACGGATAACCTATACAACGGCGTATACATGTTTAAAAACCTCGCTCCGGGTAATTACCAGCTAAAAATCGCAGCGGAAGACCATTACGATCGGACAATCGATGTAACAGTGACGGCCAATACAATAAGCTATGCCAATGTGGCTATGGACAGAGTGAGAAATACAGCACCAGAAGTCATCTCTTACAGCCCTGTCATGGAAAACGAAACAGACAGTATCAACTGTACGACTCCCATTGTCTTGAATTTCAATTGGGATATGGACACGGAATCTGTACAAAAGGCTTTCTCGATCGACCCGCCGGTAGAAGGGAACATTACATTCGAAGATTCACAGTACCGAATGGTATTTACCCCCACTCGTCCTTACGAGGTAGCTACCCTATATACCGTAAAACTCGATAAAAGTGCAAAACACCCGGGTAATATGTCTATGGCCGAAGATTTTTCCTTCACGTTCTTAACGCAGGGAAGAAACCAATTGAAACTATTGGCAGCCAGCCCCTCGGAAGGAGCGGTACTACACTATCCGAAACCGACGATCGAAGTAAGATTCGATAATGTTCTCGACCCTGTCAATATTCGAGACCTCATCAAATTACAGGATAGTGAAGGAAACGATGTCAGCATCAACTTGCGTTCTGCCAAATACAACCAGTTAGGAGACTCCTACGGGAACTATTATTTTACCACAGCTGCCGATTTGAAACAAGGACAAAATTATAAATTGAAAATAGATGCCTCGTTGCACGATGTGGAAAATATAGCGATCGTAGACCCCATCGAAATCAATTTTACCGCTGGAGATGTAAGCCGCTCCGAAACAGCCGTCGAGGAATTCGAAACTCCCGACATGATTACATTCGATGCGACCCAAAGTATCGGGACAACCACTGCAAAAACGATTCGCTCTACCGCTCAAAAACTGTTCGGTAGCGCATCTTACAATTTCACATACACA
>ENA-OYWQ01000591-OYWQ01000591.1-human-gut-metagenome-genome-assembly--contig:-NODE-591-length-17992-cov-5.653733_pt1 | contig 17992 bp, 9 predicted proteins | sample MGYA00244810_ERZ653396 | MGnify/ENA primary metagenome ERZ653396 (study PRJEB26926, sample SAMN06165045) | human gut metagenome | biome: ENVO:00009003; feature: ENVO:2100002; material: ENVO:00002003... | reverse complement strand
GGCAGCGTCAGATGTGTATAAGAGACAGTCGGTCAGCTTGGCGGTGATGTCTTCGCCAGCCAGGGTGGAGGCGGTCACGTCATCACCGGTCAGCTTGGCGAACTTGGCCTTCTGCTCCAGCGTGGTCGGGGTGTCGACGCGCTTGTACCAAGACTCGCCGAAGCGCTCGACCTGCTCCTGGTGAAGCTGGGCCGGGTTCTTGCCGGTCTTGGCGGTGATCTCGGCGGCCAGCAGGTCGGGGATCAGACCATCCTTATCGGTGGTCCACACGCGGCCGTCCTTGCGCAGGAAGCTCATGCCGGAGCTCTCCTCGCCGCCGAAGGCGACTTCGCCGCTGAACAGCGGGTCCACGAACCACTTGAAGCCCACCGGCACTTCGATGACCTTCGCGTTGATCGATGCGGCCACGCGGTCGATCAGGGAAGAGGAGACCAGCGTCTTGCCCACGGCTGCGCCCTCAGGCCAGCCCGGACGGTTGCCGCCGAACAGGTACTCCACGCACACGGCGATGTAGTGGTTCGGGTTCATCACGCCCCAGTTCGGGCAGACGATGCCGTGACGGTCGGCGTCCGGGTCGGTGCCGCCGACCAGATCGTACTTGTCCCAAGCGCCGGCGTTGAGCTCGTCGACCAGGCCCTTCATGGCGTACGGGGAAGACGGGTCCATGCGGATCTTGCCGTCGTGGTCGATGGTCATGAAGCGCCAGGTCGGGTCGACCTCAGGACGCACCACGCCGATGTTCAGGCCGTACTTCTCGTTGATGAGCGGCCAGTAGTTCACGGAAGCGCCGCCGAGCGGATCGATGCCCAGACGCACGCCGGAGTTGCGGATCACGTCGAAGTCGATGACGTTCTCCAGGTCGTCCACGTAGTGCTCGCGGAAGTCGAAGCCCTCGACGTACTCGGACTTGATGGCCTCCTCGTAGGGCACACGCTTGATGGACTTGAAGTCGCCGAGCAGCTCGTTGGCGCGAGCGGCGATGGCATTGGTGGTCTCGGCCGGAGCCGGGCCGCCGGTGACGGGGTCGTACTTGAAGCCACCGTCGGTGGGCGGGTTGTGGGACGGCGTGACGACGATGCCGTCGGCGAGGCCCTCGCCCTCGAAGCGCTGGGTGCCGTCGGCCGCACGGTTGTGGGTCAGGATGGCCTGGGAGACCACCGGGGTGGGCACGAAGTCGTCACGGGAATCGACGCGTACGTGCACGCCGTTGGCGACGAGCACCTCGATGGCGGTCTTTTTGGCCGGGCCGGACAGCGCGTGGGTGTCGGAGCCGAGGTACAGCGGGCCGGTGACGCCGGCCTTCTTGCGGTATTCGGCGATGGCCTGGGAGATGGCGATGATGTGGGCCTCGTTGAACGAGGTCTTCAGGGACGATCCGCGGTGACCGGAGGTGCCGAAGATGACACGCTGCTCGGGGACTTCGGGATCGGGGACGAGGTCATAGTACTTGCCGATAACCTCATCGACATTAATCAGATCTGCTGGGGTGGCGGGCTGACCCGCATTGTTTGCTACCATGTTCCCTATTCTGCCACGTTTTTCGCCACTTTGGGTACTCTTATGTTAAGAGTTGTCAACTTTTGTGCGAATCGTGTGCCGGTTGTCTAGCGCTTGGTCATTTCCTTCTCGATTTCCTCCAGCGACTTGCCCTTGGTCTCGGGCACCAAGCGCAGCACGAACGGGATGGACAGGGCCGAGAACACGCCGAAAATCGCGAACGGGCCGCCCACATTGTTGCCGAACGCATCGAGCAGCACGAGGAAGAACTGGGAGACGATGAAGTTGCCCAGCCAGTTCGCCGCCGAGCCGAAGGATGAGCCGATGCCGCGCACGCTCAGCGGGAAGATCTCGCCGATAAGCACCCAGGCGATCGGGCCCCACGAGACCGCAAAGCCGAGGATATAGAAAGCGATGAGAATCATCGTCGGCACTGCCAGCACGGCCACGTCGCCCACGAAGTTCATCACGGCGAGCACCGCGAGCGAAACGGTCATCACGATGGAACCGAAGATCAGCATGCCCTTGCGCGGGAAACGATCCATGATAAGCGTGGCCACGATGGTGCTCACGAAGTTCACCACGCCGATGCCCACCGACACCCAGATCGCGTCGCCTTCAGGGAAGCCGAAGCCCTTGATGAACACCTGCGGCAGGAAGTAGATCACCGAGTTGATGCCCACGAGCTGCTGGAACAGCATGATACCGATGGCGGCCACCAGCGCCGGACGAGCGATACGGAACAGTTCGCGCACACCACCCTTGGTGTCCTGTGCGGCCACGGCCTTGATTTCGTCCAGCTCAATCTGCACCTGGGTCTGATCCACGTCCTTGCGAATCAGCGTAAGCACTTTGAAGGCGTTGCGGGTGTCGCCCTTGTTCACCAGATAACGCGGGGATTCGGGCAGCAACAGGCCGCCGAGCAGCAACAAGGCGGCCGGCACCAGCGCCGAACCGAGCATCCAGCGCCAGTCGCGGATGCCGAAGAGGTTGTGGTTCAGGAATCCGAGGTTGGAGGCGTAGGCCAGCAGAATGCCGAAGGTGACCATGAGCTGGAACAGCGTGGACAGTGAGCCGCGACGCTCCTTCGGCGCCAGTTCGGCCAAGTACGCCGGGGTCAGGGCGGAGGCCGCGCCGACGGCGAGACCCAGGATGATGCGGGCGCACACCATCATCGCGAATCCGGTGGAGGAGGCGCACAGGCCTGAGCCGAGCAGGAACAGCAGCGCGGAGACGATGAGCAGCTTCTTGCGGCCGAACCGGTCAGACAGTGCGCCGATCGACAGCGCGCCTGCGCACGAGCCGATCAGCACCGAGGAGGTGATGAAGCCGGTCTGGGAGACGCTCAGGCCGAAGTCTGATTCGATAAGCGGGGAGGCGCCGGAGATAATGCCGGTGTCGAAACCGAACAGCATGCCGCCGAGCGCGCCGAAGGTGAAGATGAATGCGCTGTTGAGCGGGAAGCGCGTGGAGAAGCCGCGTGATTCGGCGGCTTCGAGGTCCTCGATTGCGTTTGCTGCCGCGTTTGTGGCCGCGTCCGCCACCCCGGCCACGCCGGTTTCGATGGTTTCGATTGCGGTGGCCGCTGCACCGGTTGCGCCGGTCTCCTGTGCCGCGGATGCCGTCTGCTTCGATACGGGTGATGCCGTCGTCGTCATTGCCTTGTCCTTTCGCCGTTGACGGGCCGCGCCTGCCGCGTGGCCCCTCTGCCGCATGCAAGGTCAGGCTTCGATTGCCTGAAGTCGCCCGAAAACAAAAAAGACCTGGAACAACGTGGAATTCGCATATTACGATACGCAAATTCCACGTCACTCCAGGTCTTGCCTCATTTTGAGTAACAACCCTGCTACGCAACGTGTGTGAAAGATAGGATACGACTTTCTCGGTCGCGACACTCCGAATAGGCAGCAAAAAACGATGATTTTTGACAACGATTGCAGGATTCTGCATGGTGGAATGATGTCGGAATGGGCGCTGCGGCAAATACGGAGAACGGGTGTGGCGAAGCATCATCGCGGAACATTATGGCGGGACACCATCGCGGAGCACCGTAGCGCATAGTTGCCGTTTCGCGATGCTTTGCCGGCATTGCCGTGCTTTTGGGGCACCCAGCGCCGATAATGGAACACAGTGGCATACGGCAGCAAGGAGGAACCGTGGCGAACGCATCGAACGCAACGCCTGCAGTGATTGCGGCGCGCATCGTCGATGCCGTCGGCGGCCCCGCGAACATTACCAGCCTGACCCATTGCGCCACGCGACTGCACTTCGAACTGGCCGATGCCGGCCATGTCAACCAGCACGGTCTTGAATCCATCCCCGGAGTCCTCGGTGCATTCCCGCGAGCCGGCAATCGTTATCAGGTCATCATCGGCGGAGCGGTCGCCTCGGTGTACGAGCAGATCGTTCGGCTGCGGACGGCGCGATTGATGCCGGCAGCGCAATTGCCATCGGCAGTGATGCAGTCAGCGTCGCAGTCAACGCAACCCACTCAGTCAATGCAGCCCACTCAGCCAGCGCAGCCCGCGCAGTCAGCGCAATCCACACAGCCCACGCAACCCGCGCAGTCCGCGCCGTACCTTTCCGACGATGCCGCACCATCGCGCGATACTGCCACCGACGCCGAACAAAGTTGCGGCCCATCCAATACATCCCGTCACTTCACGCCTCGTACCGTCCGCGAGTGGGGCAGTGCCGCCCGTGCCCGGGCTGCCGCGTTTTTCGACTACCTGTCCGACTCGTTCCGCCCGATTCTGGGCGTGCTACTCGGTGCCTCGCTGGTCATCGCCATCGTCAACGTGATCGTTGCACTCGGCATTGTGCCTGATGGCGAGACGTCCACCGGTTGGATACTACTCAAGGCGATTTGGGAGGGTGTGTTCACCGTTCTGCCGATTATGATCGCTTACAATGCGGCCAAGAAACTGGACGTCGACCCTTGGCTCGGCGGTGCGATTATGGCCGCGCTTATGACCCCGCAGCTTACTGGCGTGATGTCCGGAATGTCCGGGACGTCCGTATCCAGCGCTCTCTCCGGGGAGATTCAATGCTCGGCCAACGCCGTATTCGGCGCCGAAACCTGCACCGTGTCGGCGTTCGGCATACCGATTCAACTCAACGACTACAGTGGCAACATCTTCGTACCATTGCTCATGGCCGCCGTGCTCGCCGTGGTCTACCGCGGGCTGAAGCGCGTCATTCCCGACAGCGTACAGCTGGTGTTCGTGCCATTCCTCTCACTGGTCGTCGTTTTTGCGCTCACCATACTGGTTATCGGGCCTCTGGGAATATGGCTCGGCAGCGGGCTGGGAGCGGCCACAGCATGGCTTAACGCGCACGTGCCATTCCTGTTCGCGCTCATCATCCCGATGCTCTACCCGTTTCTCGTGCCGCTCGGTCTGCACTGGCCGTTGAATGCCCTGATGCTGATGAACATTCAGGCGCTCGGCTACGATTTCGTCCAAGGTCCGATGGGTGTATGGAACTTTGCCTGCTTCGGTGCCACCGCTGGCGTGCTCGTGCTGGCCGTACGCGGCAAGGATTCGGCCATGCGGCAGACCGCGGTGGGGGCGTTGCTCGCGGGATTGCTGGGTGGCGTTTCGGAACTGAGCCTGTACGGCATCCATCTGCATCACCGCCGCGTCTACCGCTGGCTGCTCGCCGGCTGCGCGGCCGGCGGCGTGACCAGCGCGGTGCTTGGCTGGCTGTTCCCGTCCGTGCTGCCATCCGGTCAGATGGTCCGGGGCGTCACGACTACGGCGTTCGCCTTCTCCTCGTTGCTGACGATTCCGGTGTTTGACAGAATGTGGGTGTACGCGCTGTCCATCGCCGTTGCGTTTGTAATGGCGATGGTGCTGACGGTGCTGTTCGGGTACCGTACGCCGCCGCGCGCCACGGAGGCGCAGATGGTCTCGGCGGGCGAGAACGTACGCTCGCAGGATGCGGTGAGAGGGATTGGCGCGACATCGTCGGATGCGGAGTCTGCGGAAGATTCCCCATCGCGGCCTGCCTCCGATCGGACTCCTGACTCCAACGCCATCCTGTCGCCGGTCGCCGGCCGGTTGATGAATCTGGAAGCGACTGGCGATCCGGTGTTCGCCTCCCGCGCGCTGGGGGAGGGTGTAGGCGTCGTGCCGGAGACGGCCGGCGAGACGGCCGTGCTAGCACCGGTCAGTGGCACGCTGAAAACCGTGGCCCGGACCGGCCATGCCTTCGGCATTAAAACCGATGACGGCATCGAAGTGCTGGTTCATGTCGGCATTGACACCGTCAATATGGATGGCGAGGGATTCGTCGTGGCCGTGGGCAAAGGCGAGCGGATCGCGGCGGGAGAGCCACTGGCCACCGTGGATTTCGGCAAAGTCGCGGCGGCCGGGCACAGCGTTGTGGTGGTGGTGACGGTGGTCAACGCCGCTGAACTGACCGTGGTCACGCCGTTGATCGGCGACGGTAGCAGCGACGACAACGGCGGCGACTGCAAAACCGTATCAGCCGGCAGCCCGATCATCGATGTGGAACAATGACGTTGCGAAAGGATGCCATGGAAATACTGCGAGTGTTCAACAACAACGTCGTGCTCGCCAAAGGCGGCGACGGCGGTGAGGTGATTCTCACCGGCCGCGGACTGGGGTTCCAGGCCAAGCCGGGGCAGACGGTCGACGAGTCGAAAGTTGTGCGCACCTTCGTGCCATCGGACGGGCGCGACCCTGACCATCTGGCGCAGATGCTGGCGGACATTCCGCCCGAAATCATCCGCGTGGTCGTCGAATCCATGCAGGAGACCGGACTGGGGGAGCGCGAGACCGGCAGCACCACGCTGGTCATGGCCCTGTCGGACCACGTGGCGAATGCGGTGGAGCGGGTGCGGCGCGGCATCGACATCACCTACCCGCTGCTCGGCGAGGTGAGCAACCTGTACCCGCAGGAATACGCGCAGGGGCGTGCGATGCTCGCGTCGCTCAATGTACGGCTCGACGTCACGCTGCCGGACGGCGAGGTCACCGCGCTTGCCATGCATCTGGTCAACGCCGGCTTCGCCACCGGCGACCTGTCCTATACGTACACGATGACGGGCGTGATCCAGCAACTGCTTGACATCATCGACCACAGCTACGGCATCACGTTGGACCGCAGTTCCGTGAACGTGGGCCGGTTCATCACCCACCTGCGCTACCTGTTCGTACGCATCCACCAGCACCAGCAACTGACGGACGAGCCGGCACCGGTGATGAAGGTGATTCGTGAGTCCTACCCCGCTGCGCTGCGATGCGCGCGAACCATCGCCTCCCTGCTCGAACTGCGCCTCGACACGGATATCAGCGACGACGAAATCGCTTATTTGGCGATGCATGTCGCCCGAGTCACCGGCCACGCATCGTAGTAACGGATTAGCGGATTGGCGAATCAGCGAATCGGCTCGAGTGTACCGGTCATTTCGGCGAAATTCGAGGTGGCATTTGAAGCAGCGGCCTGCGCGGTCTTTTCCAGCGCGGAGGCGTCGGGCACGCGCACGATCAGCGCGCGGTGATCCACCGAGAAACGGATGTGGCGGGTTTCCGGCAGCATGTCACCGTCCACCTGCGCTTTGGCCGGCTTTTCCAATGTGATTTCGGCACTGACACCCTGGACCTGTTCGATGGTCGAGTTCGTGGACAGCGGGTTCTGTTCGGGCTTGCCGATGATCGTCTGGTGCACCACGTCGCCGAACAGGTTGGCCCAGCCGAGGATGCCGCCGGTGGTGTCGATGATTTCGAAGTCCAGCAGACCATCGTCATAGGATGCCGCCGGCATCAGCGAGAACATGGGAATCTGGCCGCAGTTGCCGGCCATCACCGTGCGGAAATCGAGATTCTTGATGGTGTGGGTCGAGCCGTCGGCGCTGGTGACTGTCAGCGTGCCGCGGAACTTCGGCGCGAACAGGTTCTTCACGCCGCCCACGAAGTAGGCGAGCCAGCTGATGTTCGCCTTGAGCTCGGGGTTGGTGTCGTCGATCATGGCCGCATCGAAGCCGATGCCGGCGATGATGAGGAAGGCGTGGCCGTGGTCGTCCTTCGGGTGGTCGAGCAGGGTGAGACGGCCCATGTCCACCAGGCGGGAGCCGTGGGAGGTGGCCACGGTCAGCGCGGCGTCGATATCGTCCACGGGAACGCCCATATTGCGGGCAAACAGGTTGCCGGTGCCGATGGGGATGATGCCCAGCGCATGGCCGGTGCCGGAGACGGCGCTCGCCACCGTGCGCACCGTGCCGTCGCCGCCGACCGCGATCACCACGTCGGCGCCGTCCTCCAGCGCCTCAAGCGCGCAGACCCTGCCGTCCTTGTCAAGCTGGGTGTCGTAGAAGCGGATGCGATTGAGCCCCTTGGCCTCGCAGAACCTCTGGATATGCAACCGGCGGGCTTCGGCCTGCGGTTTGGACGGATTCACGATGAAGGCGTACTGCACCTCGTCGTCCCGGCGCTTCTCCAGCGTCTGAGCCAGCTTGCGGCGGCGCTGCGCGCGCAGGGCGATGACGATGACGGCGATGAGCACCACCACAATGGCGATTGCGGTGATGATCAGAAACACGGTGAGGACAGGCTGAGGCATGGCTCCTATTGTTATCGGTGGGGAGGTCGTTTGCGGCCATGGTGCGCCGTACGTGAACATTTCCTGCACGCAACAGCCCCGTGGGGCGCGATTATGGTTCAATCGCGTCTCATCTGACGAAATTGGCCGGGTGGACCCGTCCGCGGACTTTCCCGGGCTTCCCTGTGATTTCCGCGTGACTCCCGCGCATTCGGCCATTGTCGGTGTCTGCTTACGCGGCTAGTCTGGTGCCCATGCTTGATATTCAATTCATCCGTGAACACACCGATATCGTCAAGGAATCCCAGCGCAAGCGCGGCGAGTCCGTGGAACTCGTCGACGAAGTGCTCTCCTCCGACACCGCACGTCGTGAGGCGCTGAAGGCCTTCGAAGAGGCTCGCGCCCAGCAGAAGGAAATCGGCAAGAAGGTCGCCTCCGCCCCGGCGGACGAGAAGGCCAAGCTCATCGCCGAGACCAAGGAACTGTCCCAGAAGGTCTCCGAATACAAGTCCAAGGCCGACTCCGCCGCCGAGGAATACACCACCGCCATGTGGAAGCTCTCCAACATCGTGGAGCCCGAAGCTCCCGAAGGCGGCGAGGACGACTACGTGGTCGTCAAGAAGGTTGGCCAGATTCGCGACTTCGCGGCCGAAGGCTTCGAGCCCAAGGACCACCTGACCCTCGGCACCGGCGTGGCCGGCATCGACATGCGCCGCGGCGTCAAGGTCGGCGGCTCCCGCTTCTACTTCCTGCGTGGCCAAGTGGCCCGTATGCAGATCGCCATGCTCACCATGGCCGTGGACCAGGCCGAGGAGCACGGCTTCACGCTGGCCATCACCCCGACGCTGGTGCGCCCCGAGGTCATGCGCGGCACCGGCTTCCTGAACTCCCACGCCGACGAGATCTACCGTCTGCGCGAGCCCGACGACCAGTACCTGGTCGGCACTTCCGAAGTGGCGCTCGCCGGCATGCACGAGAACGAGATCCTCGACCTCGGCAACGGCCCGCTGCGCTACTGCGGTTGGTCCTCCTGCTACCGCCGCGAGGCCGGCGCCGCAGGCAAGGACACTTCCGGCATCATCCGCGTCCACCAGTTCGACAAGGTGGAGATGTTCGTCTACGCCAAGCAGGAGGACTCCTACAAGGAGCACGAGCACCTGCTGGCCATGGAGCAGGAGATGCTCGCCAAGGTCGAAGTGCCCTACCGCATCATCGACACCGCAGCCGGCGACCTCGGCTCCTCCGCCGCCCGCAAGTTCGACTGCGAGGCCTGGGTCCCGACCCAGGGCCGTTACCGCGAGCTCACCTCCACCTCGAACTGCACCGAGTACCAGGCTCGCCGCCTGAACATCCGCGAGCGTATGGAAGACGGCGGCACCCGCCCGGTCTCCACCCTGAACGGCACGCTGGCCACCACCCGTTGGCTGGTCGCTATCATGGAGAACCACCAGCAGAAGGACGGCTCCATCGAGATCCCGAAGGCCATGCGCGCCTACATGGGCGGCAAGGAAGTTATCGAGCCCACGAAGTGGGAGGCCTGAGTCTCATCGTGCTTTAGCTCCCTCTGATGAGGGAGCTGTCAGCGTAGCTGACTGAGGGAGAGATTACTGAGGGAGAGATCGCTGATAGCCAGCAGGCGAATCCAAGACCGACCGCACTGCCGAATATCAACATCCCTCCCTTCTGTATAATGAATACTTGCGCGTGTGAACGCGCATCAGGACAGGTGTCTGAGCGGCCTAAAGAGACGGTCTTGAAAACCGTTGAGGGGCAACCCTCCGCGAGTTCGAATCTCGCCCTGTCCGCGAACCGAGGCCTGGGCAACATGCCCAGGCCCTTTTTTTCTTTTTCTGGAACCTGTCTTCTTGATTGCCGCCGGGGTGCTGATATATTGGTTTGTGATGCCGTAACATGCGGTGTCCCCGTTGATATGACGGGCCGATCGGCGTGAGCCGATAAGAAAAGGCCCGACGTTTGCAGCATCGGGCCTTTGCGTTGATTACCGGCTTGCGCCTTTAATCAACAAGGTTGCAAGATGAATCATATCACGATGCACGGTAGTCTGACCGTGAACGGGCGCACCGTGATCGTCCATATGGGCGATGGCGAGGCGAACGCCACGGTTGACGGCACGCACTTCAACGTGCGTAGCCTGTGGCAGCTCTACCAGTTGCTGAGACTGCTCGTGTAGCGTCTCATTAAGGTGCGGTGCCCCCTGGTCGGGTATCGCGCCGGCGACCTGAAAACCGATAATGTTGGCAAGTGCTTGCAATTTGCGGTGGACGATTGCAAGCTAACGTCTTGGATTGTTGCCGCTATCCAATATCTCATTAGGCCTACCGGTGGACCAAAAGTACGTTGCTTTGTAAGGGGAGTTAATGAAATGAACAAACTCGCACAATCGAGCATCGAACCGGTTTAATGCTACTCGCCTCAACGGGACGCGCGGTAATTGTTAGCTAAGTTGACAATAAAAGAATGAGGGCATACATTAGTAATCAGTCATCACACTGAGATGATGATTTCACTACGAAGGAGTAGAGATATGGTATCTCGCAATAAGCGCATCGTGGCTGCTTTTGCCGCGGTAGCAGCAATGGGTATTGGTTTGGCCGGTTGCGGCGGCAGCGACACTGCCGGCGACACGAAGTCCGGCAGCGATGGCGGTGTGGTCAACATCACCTATATGCATCGTCTGCCCGATTCCGAAGGCATGACCTTGGTCAACGACATTGTGGCCAAGTGGAACAAGGAGCACCCGAACATTCAGGTCAAGGCCACCAAGTTCGATGGCAATGCCGCCGACATGATCAAGAAGCTCGAGACCGACGTCAAGGCTGGCAATGCGCCGGATTTGGCTCAGGTCGGTTACGCCGAGGTTCCTGAGGTCTTCACCAAGGGCCTTCTGCAGGATGTCACCGATGAGGCCGCCAAGTACAAGGACGATTTCGCCTCCGGCCCGTTCGCACTGATGCAGGTGGACGGCAAGACCTACGGTCTGCCGCAGGACACCGGCCCGCTGACTTACTTCTACAACGCCGCTGAATTTGAGAAGCTCGGCATCACCGTGCCGAAGACCGCTGACGAGCTCATTGAGACCGCCAAGAAGACCGCTGCCCAAGGCAAGTACATCATGACCTTCACACCTGATGAGGCCATGATGATGATGTCCGGCCAGGCCGGCGCTTCCGGTCCGTGGTACAAGGTCGACGGCAACTCCTGGGTTGTCAACACCCAGACTAAGGGCTCCAAGGCCGTGGCCGATGTCTACCAGCAGCTGATCGACAACAAGGCCGCCCTCACCAACCCGCGTTGGGATGCATCGTTTGATAACTCCATCCAGTCCGGTCAGCTGATCGGCACCGTGGCCGCCGCTTGGGAAGCCCCACTGTTCATCGATTCCGCCGGTGGCACTGGTGCTGGTGAGTGGAAGGTCACCCAGCTCGGTGACTGGTTCGGCAATGGCACCAAGACCGGCGCCAATGGTGGTTCCGGTGTGGCCGTGCTCAAGGGTTCCAAGCACCCGGCCGAAGCCATGGAGTTCCTTGACTGGTTCAACACCCAGGTTGATGACCTTGTCTCCCAGGGCCTTGTCGTGGCCGCTACCACCGCGGATGCCAAGACCCCGCAGAAGTGGTCCGACTACTTCAGCGGACAGGATGTCATGGCTGAGTTCAAGACCGCGAACGACAACATGGGTGACTTCACCTACATGCCTGGCTTCTCCGCAGTCGGCGCTGCAATGAAACAGACCGCCGCCAAGGCTGCCGATGGTTCTGCCAAGGTTTCGGATGTGTTCGACACCGCTCAGAAGACCTCGGTGGATACGCTGAAGAACCTCGGTCTGTCCGTCAAGGAGTGACCTCACTAGGTCTTGTCAACGGGCCGGCTTGAAATAGCCGGCCGTCCAAGACCTTCGATGCCTCGCATCACCATAGCGAAAGGCCGGGGCACATACTCCGGCCTTCCGTATTGTTTGGGGGTATTGCTGCAGGGGCGCTGTGGCCCTTGTCATTTGTTTTACTGTTCTTTGCAAAGACAGGTTTTGTATTATGACTGCATCCACTACTCAGGCGAAGGGCAAAGCACCTAGGCGTGCTGCCGCCAAGCCGAAGCGGTCCGGCGCTCAGAAGCGCGAGAACCGCACCGGCTGGGCGTTCATGGCACCGTTCGCCGTCCTGTTCACTTTCGTGTTCATCTTGCCCATCATCTGGGCCATCTATTCCAGCTTCTTCCGTCAGGTCACCGAGGGCGGTGGCGCATACGGCGGTGGCGAGCTGGTCAATAAATTCGTAGGATTCCAGAACTTCCAGTATGCTATTACTTCCGGCAACTTCTGGTCCGGCGTCGGCAGGGTGCTGATCTACACCCTGATTCAGGTGCCGATCATGATCATCGCCGCACTGGCGTTGGCCATCGTCATCGACTCGTTCGTGGTCAAGCATGTCACCGGTTTCCGTCTGGGCTACTTCCTGCCCTACGCCATCCCCGGCGTCGTGGCCTCGATTATCTGGGTCTACCTGTACAACGGCCAAATCTCGCCGATCGTCAAGGGACTTGCCGCCATCGGCGTCAATGTGGACTTCTTCAACAAGAACATCGTGCTCGGCTCGATGGCCAACATCACCACATGGACCTTCACCGGCTACAACATGCTGATTTTCCTTGCCGCACTGCAGGCCATCCCGCATGACCTCTATGAGGCCGCCCGTATCGACGGCGCCAATGGTTGGCAGATTGCCACGAAGATCAAGCTGCCGAACGTGCGTGGCGCGGCCCTGCTGGCCATGCTGCTTTCCATCGTCGGCACCATTCAGCTGTTCAACGAACCGCAGATCATGTCTACGGCTGATCCGGGTATTTCCAAGTCGTATACACCGATGATGATGGCCATGAACACTTCTCAGGGCACCATTACCCCGTCTGGTGACGGTCCGGCCTCGGCCATCGCCATTGTCATGGCTCTGATCGCAGGTGTGCTTGCCGTGCTGTACACCTTGGCCGAAAGGAAGGTGAACGAGTAATGAGCTCCGCAACCGTTGAAGCACGCGCCCGCAAAAAGGCCGAGCGCAAGCTCGAAAAGCAGCGTCAGGCTGCGCAACACGATTTGCCTCGCTCCATGCGACCGTCCGCGGCCGTGAAGACCTTCACTGTGGTGCTGCTGGTACTGGTGTTGATCTACTTCCTGTTCCCGATTTACTGGGCCATCATCGCGTCCACCAAGACGCCCGCCCAGATGACCGGCAGCAACGGCATGTGGTTCGCCGTGCCGCTCGACCAGCTGCCCGACGCCATCGCCACCAACTATTCGAAGCTGCTCGGCTGGACCCGAGGCAACTTCTGGCGTTGGGTGCTGAACTCCCTGATTTACTCGGGTGTTTCCGCACTGGTCGGCACCATCGTGTCCGTGATGGCCGGCTACGCCACCGCAAAATTCAACTTCCGCGGCAAGAACGCGGCCATCGGCATCATCATGGCCTGCATGCTCATGCCGGCCGCCCTGCTGACCATCCCGCAGTACTCGATTTTCCACACCCTGCACCTGACCAACACGATGCTCTCGATCATCATCCCGTGCTGCGTCTCCCCGTTTGGCTTCTTCCTGGGCCGCACGTACGCGCAAAGTTCGGTGCCGGACGAACTGCTTGAAGCCGCCCGCATCGACGGCGCGAGCGAGGCGAGGATCTTCTTCACCATCGTGCTGAGGCTCCTGGCCCCGGCCATGGTGACGATTTTCCTGTTCCTGTTCGTGGCCACGTGGAACAACTTCCTGCTGCCGTTGATGATGGTGTCTTCCGACACCTTGAAGCCCGTGACTCTCGGCCTGTACGGCATGGTCTCGCTGGCCACGTTCACCGATCGTGGCGCCCTGATGATGGGTGCGCTGCTCGGCGTACTGCCCGTGATCGTGCTGTTCCTCGGCCTCCAGCGCTACTGGCAGTCCGGCCTCGCCGCCGGTGCCGTCAAGGGCTAACCAATCCGCTGCCCGGCATGTCGTGTCACTCCTTCCGGTGCCGGGCAGCGTCCCTCCCATATTCAGTGACACGATTCCAATCGTCCGGCGTCACCGTAAGTGTCAAGGATCTACGCAGTCAGGGTCCCAGGGCCCACGATGACGCTGGTCATTTAGTATGCGACGAATTCGTCGCCCTGTAGTTTTTGATGACCAACCCCACAAAGGAGCACTCATGACCAGCACCGGCCGTTTCACGCTGCCCAGTGAAGAGAATTTCGCCGAAAAGACCAAGGGACTCGCCGAATTGTGGGGTGCGGACGCCATCCGCAACTCCGACGGCACGCATCTGGACGAGGCAGTGCTCGCTCTCGGCAAGAAAATCTACAGCGCCTACTTCCCGACCCGCGCCCACAACGAGTGGATCACCCTGCACATGGACGAGACCCCGCAGGTCTACCTGCTGACCGACCGCATCCTGGCCGAGTCCAACACGGTGGACGTGCCGCTGATGGACGGCTTCTTCGAGGAACAGCTCAAGCCCAACCGTGACGCCGACCCTCATAAGTACTGGGAAGTCGTGGACCGCACCACGGGTGAGGTCGTGGACCCGTCCGGCTGGACGCTCGACCCAGGCGAGGACACCGTGCACGTGACCGCTGCCGTGCCGATGCACGAATACACGGTGAGTTTCCTGGCCTACATCATCTGGGACCCGGTCGAGATGTACAACCATCTGACCAACGACTGGGGCGACAAGGAACACGAGATCCCGTTCGACATCTACCATCCGGCCACCCGCAAGTTCGTGTTCGACACGTTCGAGCAGTGGCTTAAGGACAGCCCGCAGACCGATGTGGTGCGATTCACCACGTTCTTCTACCAGTTCACGCTCCTGTTCGATGAAAAGCGCCGCGAAAAGGTCGTCGACTGGTTTGGTTGCGCCTGCACCGTAAGCCCGCGTGCGCTGGATGATTTCGAAGCCAAGTATGGCTACCGCCTGCGCCCGGAGGACTTCGTGGACGGCGGTGCCTACAACTCCGCATGGCGCGTGCCCAGAAAAGCCCAGCGCGACTGGATCGACTTCCTCTCCGGCTTCGTGCGCGAAAACGTCAAGCAGCTCGCCGACATGTCCCACGCCGCCGGCAAAGAGGCGATGATGTTCCTCGGCGACCAGTGGATCGGCACCGAACCGTACAAGGACGGATTCGACGAACTCGGCCTGGACGCCGTGGTCGGTTCCATCGGCGACGGCACCACCACCCGCATGATCGCCGATATTCCGGGCGTCAAGTACACCGAAGGCCGCTTCCTGCCGTACTTCTTCCCCGACACGTTCTACGAGGGCAACGATCCGAGCATCGAAGGCCTCGACAACTGGCGCAAGGCCCGCCGCGCGATCCTGCGCTCGCCGATCAGCCGCATGGGCTACGGCGGCTACCTCTCCCTGGCCGCCAAGTTCCCGAAGTTCGTGGACACGGTGACCCATATCGCCAACGAATTCCGCGACATCCACGACCGCACCGGTGGGGTGGCCGCCGAAGGTGAGCTCAACGTGGCGATTCTGAATTCCTGGGGCAAGATGCGCTCCTGGATGGCGTTCACCGTGGCACACGCCCTGCCCAACAAGCAGACCTACTCCTACTACGGCATTCTGGAATCCCTGTCCGGCATGCGCGTGAACGTGCGGTTCATCAGCTTCGACGACGTACTCGCGCATGGCATCGATAGCGATATCGACGTAATCATCAACGGCGGCCCGGTCGACACCGCATTCACCGGCGGCGATGTGTGGACCAACCCGAAGCTCGTGGAAACCGTGCGCGCCTGGGTGCGTGGCGGCGGCGCGTTCGTGGGCGTGGGCGAGCCGAGCTCGGCACCGCGCTTCCAAACGGGCCGGTTCTTCCAGCTGGCCGACGTGATTGGCGTGGACGAGGAGCGCTATCAGACCCTTTCGGTGGACAAGTATTTCCCGCCGGTGGTGCCGGACCACTTCATCACCGCCGATGTGCCGGTCGACCCGGCGGCCCGCGAGGCTTGGGAGCAGGCCGGCTACCGCATCCCGCTGAGCGGCTGCGGCGGCGGCCAGTCCATCAAGCCGTTGGGCGGCATCGATTTCGGCGAACCCGTGCTCAACACGTATCCGGTCAATGAAAACGTGACCCTGCTGCGCGCGGACGGCGGCCAGGTACAGCTCGCGACCAACGATTATGGCAAGGGCCGCGGCGTGTACATCTCCGGCCTGCCCTATTCGGCGGCCAACGCCCGACTGCTGGAACGCGTGCTGTTCTACGCTTCCCACAACGAAGACAAGTATGCGGCCTGGAGCTCGTCCAATCCGGAATGCGAAGTGGCACACTTCCCCGAGCAAGGGCTGTATTGCGTAATCAACAACACCGATCAGCCGCAGAAGACCACGGTGACTTTGGCCGACGGCACCACCGAGGACTTCGACCTGCCTGACAGCGGTATCGCCTGGCGTGAAGCCTGATCCCACGTTTTGGAGAACGGACCCATCATGACTGAAAGCAATGAAGTTTTATTCGGCATCGCCTCGCATTTTGCGCTGGAAGGTGCCGTGACCGGTATCGAACCTTACGGAGACGGCCACATCAACACCACCTATCTGGTGACCACGGACGGCCCCCGCTACATCCTCCAGCAGATGAACACCAGCATCTTCCCCGATACGGTGAATCTGATGCGCAATGTCGAACTGGTCACCTCCACTCTCAAGGCTCAGGGCAAAGAGACGCTGGACATTGTGCCCACCACCTCAGGCGCCACCTGGGCCGAGATCGATGGCGGCGCATGGCGCGTCTACAAGTTCATCGAACACACCGTGTCCTACAACCTCGTGCCGAACCCGGACGTGTTCCGCGAAGCCGGCAGCGCATTCGGCGACTTCCAGAACTTCCTGTCCGAATTCGACGCCAGCCAGCTGACCGAAACCATCGCCCACTTCCACGACACCCCGCATCGTTTCGAGGACTTCAAGGCCGCCCTCGCCGCGGACAAGCTCGGCCGCGCCGCCGCATGCCAGCCGGAAATCGACTTCTATCTGAGTCACGCCGACCAGTATGCCGTCGTGATGGATGGGCTCAGGGACGGTTCGATTCCGCTGCGCGTGACCCACAATGACACCAAGCTCAACAACATCCTCATGGACGCCACCACCGGCAAGGCGCGTGCGATCATCGATCTCGACACCATCATGCCCGGCTCCATGCTGTTCGACTTCGGCGATTCCATACGCTTTGGTGCGTCCACTGCTCTGGAAGACGAAAAGGACCTCAGCAAGGTGCATTTCAGCACCGAGCTGTTCCGCGCCTACACGGAAGGCTTCGTGGGCGAACTACGCGGCAGCATCACCGCGCGCGAGGCCGAACTGCTGCCGTTCAGCGGCAACCTGCTCACCATGGAATGCGGCATGCGCTTTCTCGCCGACTACTTGGAAGGCGATATCTACTTTGCCACCAAGTACCCCGAGCATAATCTGGTGCGCACCCGCACCCAGATCAAACTCGTGCAGGAGATGGAGCAGAAGGCCAGCGAAACCCGCGCCATCGTAGCCGACATCATGGAGGCTGCCAGGTGAGCCGTCAGCCGAACCATACCCGAACCAGCATGATGGAGGCAGAGCAATGAACGATCAGCTGACCGAGGTATACGCCAGCATCGACGCCCTGATCGATTATGCCTTGGCCCATCTTGACCTTGACCCACGCAACGCAGACTGGACCCGCAACCAAATCTTCGCCCTCTTCCGCCTAGATTCCTACCCCGGACCCAAAACCACAACGTCGGCGGCGTCAGTGTCAGACGTAGTCCAAGACATTGTTGGCAGCCGAAGCCAGGCCCCCTATGGCGAAAAGACCCCCGACCCCCTGCTCGCCGCCTTCCGCGCCGCCGCCACAACCGCCGGCCTTTTCAAGCCGGAGGAAGGCCCGGCCTACGCCGACACCATCATGGGCATCC
>ENA-OYWQ01000564-OYWQ01000564.1-human-gut-metagenome-genome-assembly--contig:-NODE-564-length-18439-cov-8.833660_pt1 | contig 18439 bp, 10 predicted proteins | sample MGYA00244810_ERZ653396 | MGnify/ENA primary metagenome ERZ653396 (study PRJEB26926, sample SAMN06165045) | human gut metagenome | biome: ENVO:00009003; feature: ENVO:2100002; material: ENVO:00002003... | reverse complement strand
ATAACGGCGACCTTACTTCTAAGCAGGCCGGCTCTATCGGCGGACAGATGGTCAATGTAATGTGTCCTGTACGAACTGTGCATTTTCAGCGTACAAATTGGGCTAAAAATAACCAACTTCAGCCGATTACATACGAATTTTGCATAGCGGTATAAAAGCCCCCTGATAACAACAAAAGTATACAAAGCCATATAAATCAATTTAATTAAGAACAACACCCAAAAGCTACAAATAATAAATACAATGAGCACCCTCTGATATGAACTGCCCCAAATTGTGCTGACAATAAAATGTTGTATATAAAAGGCAATTATGGTATTATGATAATAGGAGGATAAATCGCTATGAAAGAACAAAAAACCGATCTTAAAGAAATGAATAAAGATAATAATCAAGGCGAAATAGTTATTTATCAAACTGATGACGGTGATACAAAAATTGATGTTCGATTTGTTGATGAAACGGTATGGTTGACGCAAGCACAATTATGTGAACTTTACCAAACGAGCAAATCAAATGTAAGTGAGCATATTAAAAATATTTTTGAAGAGGGCGAGCTTGAAGAAAATTCAGTTGTTCGGAAATTCCGAACAACTGCGAGTGACGGTAAAAATTATAACGTTTCATATTATAATCTCGATATGATTATTTCACTTGGTTACCGAATCAAATCAATCACTGCCACTCAATTTCGTCGTTGGGCAACCGAACGCTTAAAGGAATATATGATAAAAGGTTTCACCATGGATGATGAAAGGCTTAAAAATCTCAGTGGCGGAAATTATTGGAAAGAACTTTTAGACAGAATCAGAGATATTCGTTCTTCCGAAAAAGTTATGTATCGTCAGGTCCTTGACCTTTATGCGACAAGTGTTGACTATAATCCTAAAAGCAGCGAAACTGTTGCCTTTTTCAAAATGGTTCAAAACAAATTGCATTATGCGGCACACTGTCATACTGCTGCCGAAATTATTTACGAGCGTGCAGATGCAAATAAACCGTTTATGGGAATGAATGCTTTTGACGGCGATTTTCCAACTGCCAAAGATATTTGCGTTGCAAAAAATTATCTTAATGAAGATGAATTAAAAGTACTTAATAATATTGTTTCAGGTTATTTTGATTTTGCGGAAATTCAAGCTATGCGTCACAATCCCGTCTATATGAGCGATTATGTTGACCAACTTGATAATTTGATTCAAGTAACAGGCGGAAAAGTGCTTGATAATGCAGGAAAAATCAGCCACAAGCAAGCACTTGAAAAAGCAAACGAGGAATACAAAAAATATGTGAATCAAAATCTTTCACCCGTAGAAACAGCGTATTTGCAGACTATTAAGCAAATAGAAAAAACTGCAAAGAAAGAATCGAATTAATACAAATTTTTTATATGAAATACGAACGATATGAATATTTTGTAATCAAAATCGAAAAACTAAAAAATAACAGTAATCTTTGGAATCAAACGATTGTCTATGCGAATAATTGCCCTTGGAATGTCGGAAAGCATTTGGCTAAACTATTGGAACAAGATGAGTTTCAAGATTTTGAAGGTGTTTTTATAGCTTTGAGTGGTAATAAAATTATCGGATTTTGTACTTTTCTTGAAACAGACTACTATCCAGAAAATCGCTATTTTCCTTGGATAAGTTCAATTTTTGTTGACGAAGAATATCGGGGGAATCGAATCAGTGAAAAGCTTATCCAATCTGCAATAAATCACGCTCGCAAGTTTGGATTTGATAAAGTTTATATTCCGTCAAATATAATCGGTCTTTACGAAAAATACGGATTTTGCAAGATCGATAAGCTTAAAAATTATGACGGCGATGTAGATAATATTTTTATGAAAGAAATATAAAACAAAAGCGTTGTAGAAATCAATCTCCAACGCTTTTTTTATTGTGCATCATAATTTGCACCAATTATTATTTTTGGTAAAATTTAATCTCGACAAATCAATTTCATATTTCAACGAAAATAGTGGTAAATGAAAAAGCAAATATAACGAATACCGAACTAATATAACGAACATAACGAATAAATTTGGAATACACATTATTCGCCGTTAAAAGTGGCACAGATTACAAAAGTTCGTTGTAATTTTTGGCACGAAATATATTTGTAAATTTATAAATCGCACATTAATAAAAGAAAACCTCCTTTGGTACAATCTGAGTATCAAAGGAGGTTTTCCTATGAAAAAACATTATTTGAACAATTCGGCGATACATATACCCAGCAGGGCGATTATCTATTACCTAATTTAACTTTACCGGCGAAATAAGAAACCAGTTATATCAGAGTGTGGGGTCGACGCAGGTTAAGCTACTTAAAGAACTGCCGCAAAGTTTTGTATTATTATCTGTTCACTTCCTGCAAACTCAATTTCCACCTTGCCGATACCGAGGAACAAGCCCAACAATTTTTTCTGGCTGATAAAACAATACGCCGAAAATGAAGGCGTGACAGAACAACTAAAAGCAACCGATCTGCTGCTTTGGGTGCGGAAAATGAACAACATCCGTGAGTGTGTTAAAGAAATTATTAATAAAGACTTAATAGTGGAATAGACATAGAAATGGCACAAGAAAATTTCTGTGTCGTTTCTATCATGTTATAAGTTAGAGACTATTTCGTTTGGGAGATTGGAGAATGTGAGATTTCTCGGTGAATTTGTTTAACGACAAATTCACCGTTTCTAAAATATCCCACATAACTACTATCCTTCTCTGCATAGAACTTCCCATATCTCTCACTGGATTTTCCATCTTCTCTTCGGCATTCTCGCATAATCCATATCAAAGACTTATCGCTATTTTGTAGAGCATCCAACAGTTCATTTTTATCAACAAGTAAATAATTTTGAGCCGTTCTCCACTTTTCTCCTGAAATTGAATAGTGTGCTTTGATTTTCTTATTATCGTCATAAAAGATATATCCATTAGAATCTACAATGTTAAGTAATTTTCTGATTGGCTCAGACGGAATATCATAGTACACATCACCGTATTCAGGGAAATTATAACAACAGCCATCGACTGCCGACTGTATAGAAAAATCAAGGAAATCTTCGACATTACTACTATTATATCTTTTTTTCCACGGAAACCAACAAACCTCTTTGGGTGTTATGTAACAGGAGGAAACAATGCCGCCGTGCCAATCGACAGGATTCGATACTCTTTTAGATAAATCTTTATCGCTGCTCAATTTATCAACGAATGCATCAAGATCATCCTTATCAATAATTATTGAACTAATAAAGATACAGGTCTCAACACCCGCAGAACCATAAAAACAAGAATAGTTGTTCAATGCCAACAAAGTATCGCTATTTATTCTATATTGCTTGTCAGCATTATTTATAGTAATCCATTTTTCCCAATTCAAGTTTGGGGCGTAAATAACGCTATTGATAACTTCTTCTTTACTACAGTTTTCTGCTTCTATGATTGCAGCCTTTGGTTCGGGAATATACCAAGGATTATCCTCGGGTAATTCATAGGGATCAATTTGTTCGACATCCTGTATAGGTATTATGAAATTATCAAGCAATCCATAATCTCTAATATTTTCTGGCTCGTAGTTATTCCAATATAATAATCTATCTGCAAGAAATCCGCCCATATGATTTCGAAATTGCCAAATGTATTTTTCGCATACTGTCATAACAGAACTTTGTGAGCCATGTGTCGCAGGAGTGTACCTTCTTAATATAGCAACATCTAATCCACCTATTATCCCATCACCCTGTTCTTTTTGTTTAAAATTATAAAATTCATCTTCATTCCAGCCTACTTGCGAAAGATATGCAAAAGCAGCTGATATAATAAATTGTTCATTTTTAATATTTGCAAATTCGGGTTGAAGTTGAGCAACTTTGCTTATTAAATCATTGATTTGATCGCCATCTCTATGACCATATTGTGAAAATGCCGATTCGAAATGATCAATCAAAACATATCTTGCTAAGTCATAGTCGATAGCACTATATCCGCTCATCCGTGTTCCAGATAACGCTTTTTCGTCGAGTGGAATATCATAACTATCAGCCTTATAGGGTGGCATATAAGTTGAAACATCAGTACTAGTATAAAGTCCAATTAAAACTGCCTTATGAACTATAGCAATAGCGTAGTATCGTATAGATACATCCATAATATTAAGCACTTTTGATGGACTTAAAATATTATCCATCATCCAATCACTGGCTTTTTTAATAAGGGCACTATCAGCACCGTCATATACTAAGCATACAAGGATTGAAAATAGATCACTTCTAATTTGCGGATCGTTTATAGTGGAAAATTTTATAAACAAATTATAGAATTCACAAGGATTGTATTTTGCCCAACGCATAAGGTTGGAACGGTATTCTTTTCGTAAAGTATTATTTAATGTCGAAAGTGACCACGCATATACAGAAGGGCATCCGTTAAAAACATCTTCCTTAGTCAGTACATACTCTTCTTCATCTAAATTAATCGACTGCAAAGTATGCCACTTATAGCCATCAGAATCTCTGAGAAAGCTGGGCACAGACCAAAACAGATCGCGTTGTGCGGGTAAGCCAAAGGAAAAGAGAAACTCATCCAACAGTTTAACACCAAGAGGATGATCGACATCTCTGCAAAGCGGTAAAATAAGGTTGTTGGTAATAGTCATTAGTCCATCTGCATTTTCAGACATTATTTCTAATGAACGTTCTTTGAACAATGCTCCATTTTCGTGAGAGGTGTGCCTCAAAGCAAAAAACTGCAGATCTTGTTTAGACCATTCATCAATAGCATGATCAATAGTCTTATTTCTGGTAATTAAATAATTATGGTTTTGCATCGCCATTACGGACAATGCATACAAAGCCTCATTTTCTATTGCAGAACACTGTTCAAAATCTATATTTTGCGGATGATCATATGACTCCAACAATTTTAATGCCATTGCATAATCGAAATAACCTTGTATTCCCGGGATATAGAAATACAAATCCGGATTCAAACCTTCTCCGTGTTTGCAAAAAGACGAGAGAATTCCATAGTTTTCCAAATACTGTAGAACTCTTTCGCATTGTTGTTGAGTTGTACCAAGGTTACTAATTAGATATGAAATGACATCGCTATATTCAATGGATTTGCTCTTTAAAAACAGGTTTGAAAGCTCTAATATAGCTCTTAGAATATAGTGATTCTTAATGGATATTTTTTCTTCTTTGGCAAATTCGTTTTCAATAAGGTCAATTTTACTGTGCAATAAATTTGTTAAAGAAACATCGGTATTTTTTGTATATTCTACAGTTTTTCCTTCGTTTAGCTCACAGAACACTTTTAATGATAAAGGTGTGGTTAAAGCGAATTTTAACCATCCGTAATTTTGAGCGTTAATATTGTATGCTTCCATATAACGTTCAAACAAAGTGTGAGTAGGTACGTCGCCAGCAGAGCCCAAGCGTTTTGTTGTAACACCACTTAGTTTCTTAGGAAATACAAATGGTCTAGATGTAAAGCAGAATCTGATTTGCTGATATCTTTTTGTTATTATGCCCGCTTCTTTTATTCGGTCATTCCAAATTTCATATGGAGCACATTCGTCTATTCCATCCACAATTAAAAGAATCTTAGGAACGATTTTAATATTAGAATCTATATATGCAGAAGAAAAACGATGTCTATTCACCATTGAAGTCATTGCTTGCCATATTTCATCTTCGCTCCAATTTGAGGATAACCCAAGAGCAGAACTAATTATATCTTTCCAATTCGAGCTTGGAGAAATATTACGAGCCTGTATAACTAATGGAGTGTGAATACAGTTACCAAATAACTTTTCTGATGAAGCTGCAACTCCGTGTGTTTTTCCTGTCCCCGGTTCACCTAAAAATAAAACTGGGTTCGTACATAAACTAGAGTTGAATTCATCAAGAATTCGGTATATATCAATAGAAGATAATCTGCGAAGAACTTTTGTTACTTCTGATAGGTGAAAGTGATGATGCACTGTTCCGTGACTTCTATTTATAGTTTCACGGCTACTTTCAAAGTCAAAACTAAATGCACTTCTATCGATGTCGCAAATAGAAACAGATTCTTGTATACACCAAGCGTGTATAGCCCTACAGGTGCTACTAAGCAAGCTTGCTTTTGCAAAAATATTATCTAATTCAGCTTTTAATTCTGCATCTTTATCATTTAATACTTCTTGAAATTCAAGTATTGCTTTATCTAATTGTTCACACAGAACAGCAACCTTCAAGGATGTATCGGCTAATTCTCCTCGTTTGTTTACTTCACCCAAAGTTAATGAAATATAATTGTCGATACTTCCATACGCATTTAGGTCGGGAACATATTTTGTTTTTAACCAACTTTCTTTGCTTTTTCTAAAAGCAAAAATGAAAGAATCTTCAGATGTTTCAGAATTTTCAAACCAATATTTCTTGATACCGGCTGATGAGTCCTCTTGTAATTCTTTTACTATACGAGTTTCGTTCCACAATTCAACAATTAGATCAGGATGTTTTGATTTAACATTTTTCAATAAAGCTTCCCAACGTTTGCTTTCTGTATTAGTACCTCTTCCGGTGTCGGATGCTAGGTCACGAGGTATACATACAATATATCGGAATATCTGCGGACGAATTTTGACAGCAGTTTCAATTGATTTTTTTATTTGTTGGATTTGATTATCAGAAAGACTGTAAAGAAACCATTTTGCCTGTAATCCAACGATTTTTCCATCGGTTAGAGTAGAATAAGATTCTACACCGCCATCGCCGCCAGATCCATTAACAACGCTGAAAGAGGCAAGTTTATCATTGTATTCTCTCTTATTCCAGTTTTCAAACAATTGGTTACATAAAACCTCAAATGCTCTCTCGGGAGAATCATTGTAAGTTTGAAAAGTAGACCAGTTCATTTTTTGCCTCCTGTTGGTTTGATACTTAAAAACTTTCCGGAACGAGTGCCAGTTTGTTAATTGACTCGTGAGCTCGGACGAGAGAATCATAGACTGCCAAGACATCTTCTGAGTCCCAAGTGCGTAGAGATTTTTCATCAATAACCCCAGCACTCTCACAGATAATCTTTGCAAGTTGTTCTTCGTCTGCCACAGCTACAACCGCCTGAACTGCAGCGTTGCTCTGCGCTTTTTTGAGATTTAGAATCAAGCTATCTATTGAGCCTTTGGACTGCACCTCAAACACATAGATTGCTTTACCCATATTGCCGATTTTCGCTTCCCATACGGCATCTACAACCGCACCGGTGGCAATCTTAACTTCAGAACGGCTATCAAATCCGAGGAGCTCACCGATTGCAACCAATTTTTCTTTAATCTCATCGTGAAGAGATTTTGAATCATTCACTGTAACAGCTTTCTTAACTCCAGTAGTAACAGGAGTGTCCGAAGTTTTCTTTTCAGCAAGTGGCAATATTTCATCCCACATAAAATAATCTACTGCTAAAAGGTCGTAATCTTCTGCACCAGCTTTTTTGAGTTGTTCGGCGATTTCTTTTGCAATTGCACAAACTTCAGCATACTTCTTTCCGGTATATTGATAGTTATATTTCGGCATATCGTGGATATCAAGATAGCCATAGCAAAGGATTGTTGTTTTATTAATAATTACATATTCCTGCGGATTTGCATATGTAAGCAACTCGCTTATAGTTGCAGGACCCATACCCTTTATGGACTTCAAAAATACATCCCAACGCTTTTCAATAGGGCTTGTGCCATAAAGTAATTCGGCCAACTGCTTTTTGAGTGTGCCAAAACCGTTGTCGGCAATCATTTTGTCAACAACATATTTCTTGTTACCCCAAATAAGCATAGACCACAGCTTGCTGATGTACTCTAAGAATTCCTCCTCAGTCATAGCCAAAAGCCTGCCCTTGGTAAACGACTGGTAATACTCTTTGCGTTCCTTACGCTCAGTCCAATTTTCTTCGTAATACGCCGCATTGGACTTCTTTTTATTAACAAATTCGGATATTGCTACTTTTAATTTTTGTTCATTCATATCTGACCTCTTAACCTGGATATATAATTCCATAATCTGTTTCCATTATTTTTCTTATGTGCTTTACAAACAAATTTTCAAGCTCGGACATGCCGTCAAAAGAATAATAGTGCTCCGAAATAATATCAGAGGGTATTTTTATCTTTTTGTTCTTTTCTCTTACCATAATTATTGGCTTCTTTTTGTTATAAGCCATTCCTAGTTCATACATAACATTTGGATTGGCTTCTGTTGTGTCTGCAAGAAATATTGAACAATTTTCTATTTTATCATATATATCAGATGTTATGTTGATACTCCGCCCTTCGCCTGTCATTATAGGATGTGCAATCAACTCAACATTAGCCCCCATATTATTTAGTGTTGCAACAGCACGTTGAAGAGCTCCGTTATAATCCCTAACAATCTCTTCACTTTTATATTGCATTGCCATAAATATATATTTAGGTGATGAAGTTATGTGTTTATATGCTACATCAAAAATTTTAGATGCTTTTGTAAACACAGCTCCTGTGTATTTATACTTTTCAAGCCATTTATCTATTAAGCCCATAATTTTACAAGCCTCGGTTAAATTCGTGCTTTTATATCTGGAATAAAAGGCAAGTTGAAAGAAAATATTTGGAAATTCTTCTTTTATATAACCAAATCTTTCTGTTTGAGCAAGTATTTTGAACGTATCAACGAGAAGAATATCAAATGCCGTTTCGTCAATGTCTTCGCTGTTGATTTCTTCCAAGATCTCGCATATTTGCGAAAGCGGCGAATCGAAGTACTGTTTGTTAAGTAAAGGATTACCATCATATTTGTCGTAGTAGTGTTTTAACAACGGCAAATATTTGTTAATTAAAGCAAGTTCGCCATTCTCCCATTTTTTTGATTTAACTAATCCTTTGAAATTTTCTTCTGCTTCTAGTTTTCTTGCAGTATTATTCAATATGTAAAACAAAAATGATTCGCTCTCGGTGTTGTCTTCATCGGCTATCTCTAAAACAATATTATCAGGGTTTTCGGTGTTGATGTTCCAAAGGACGATAGAAAACGGAATATAATAATCCTTGTCTTTACCTGCTTCTAAACGGTGATTCCCATCAACTCTCATGAGCGTTTCATCTTCAACCTCTAAACAATAATACCCAATGTTTCTAATTGCGCCTTTAGCGGTTTCGGAAACAGAAGAAAATCCTTTGTGATCATAGCATTTTAAGGTTGCCTTTTTAGAATCGTTAACAGATAGGACTACTTCAGGTAAAAACTTGGCTTCATCCTTGCAGTTTTCAAGAAACCTTGCAATGTCATTTACATGATCTTCTTTGAGATTTCGTTGATATCGTTCGTATTGTGGAATAGAAGCGGCAGCTAAGTCTGATATCCTAGCAAATCCTCGAAGAGTGGGAATACCATTTTCAACATAAAACCCCAGCTCTTGTAATCTTTTCAAGGGCCCTAAATAAGGAGTTACAACACCACAGTTATTTCCAATCAACCCATAAAATGAAAACTTACTCATCAAAGATCGCCTCCTCAAATTCTTTTTTAGCTTGCTTTCGTAGCTCTAATGCTTTCTTGTGAAGTTCTTTAATTTGCTTTCTGATTTCATTCACCCTTTTGACTACGATTTCTTGAGACAAAATATTAGGATTATTGGAGTGTAATGGCAATAGGGGGAGTGTCAAAGCTTTTAAGAAATCCGTTCCTACACGTTGTTGACCTGCTGATCCCGTGAAATAACTCATAGCAACTTCACGTAACCTCTTAGATCTCATAAAGCAATGTATATACTCAGGAAGAGCGTTTTTATTTGCTCTAAAAACATGAAATTCTGTAGATCCATACGCATACCCATTTTTCAAGTTAATTGCCACAGCGCATTTTCCGTTCTGCATACATGGTGTTATCTTTGCCCAAATGACATCATTTTCCTGAAAAGATGTATATCCTTTGCTATTCGTTGACTTTCCGTTTTTGTGCTCGATAATTTCTCCATATATGTCGGACACACATTCCATTGGTATAAATGAAACATCTTCGATATCATCTGGGTATATTGTTTTAGGATTAATCTCACAGTAAAACTCCAAGGGCATATTTTTATATTCCGTTGACTTAAATAATTCCTGTGGCTTAATTGGGTTGCTGTTTATTTTCGCTCCCCATCCAAACATATTTTTATAGTTTGTGCTACCAAGAATAGTATCGTGTTTGGAGTTGTTTTTAATTGGGATAATTTCTAACAATTTAAACAGATAATCATCGATTGCCTTTTCTAAATCAATGGCTTTCTTTTTGGCTTTTTGCGCATCGTTAATTTTCTTTTTATATTTGTCGACAATTTCTTTTTGTTCTTCTAACGAATTTGGCACTGGTATTTTAATCTTTGCTAAATTTTCATACGACAAAGTTTGGCGAACAGATCCCGTGGTATTTTCTCTAATTAGAATGTTCATTATAGGGCTTTTCAAAATAATAAATAAGTATTCTGGCAAAATTGTCTCTTTGCATTTAAAGACAACATAAGCAGAACTAATATATTCATTTAATAAATTATCTTTTTTTAATCCAACAGAACCAACATTTATTCGATATGGATTGTATGCCAAACATCCATTTTCGACATGTATGTATGGTTGATTTATGTTTTTCCCAAATTCTGAGTAAGCATCAAACATTCCAACTTCGTTAGAGATTCCTAATATGCCAAACATTTTTTCGGGATAATTGGAAAGCTTGCTTTTTTTATTGATGCGAATAGTGTGTTTTCCTATACTACTAATAGGAAACTTTGAACTAATAGCGGTAGAAAAGAAATATTTTACATTCCATTGTTCGGTTTCACTAAAATGAACAACTTTTAACAAGTTATTGTTTACCACTTTAATTCTACCTCCTTGCCATCACCCTTACGCAAAATCTTGCCATCCGCATTTATGGTATAGGAAACAAAGCTATTGGATTCTTCCCATAGCTTGTTTATGATTCTATATTCTTTATATTCGTTTTGAAGGGTAGGAAGTTGATTTCCTGCGGAAACCGCACCCGTAGAAGTAATACCAGCATCCTCAATCATAGCGATCGGAATTTCGTAATCGAAGTATTCTTTGGTAAGCGGTTTGGCTTCTTCGATGATAGCCTTCTCAAGATCTCTAAGCTCTTTTTCCGCTGTGGCAATGAGTGCTTTAACTTTAAGTTTTTTGGCTTTTTCAGTTGCGATCTTCTCTTGTAATGCTTTTATTTGACCAATATATTTTTTTCTAATTTCTTTTTCTGCCCTTGTTTTTGCATCTAAGTACTGAAGCTCTTCTTCTTCGGTAAAACGCTTGAAGAAAACAAGGCTGGGCTTTACTGTGGCACCGGCAGCAATAAATACATCTTGAGGAATGGAGCATATCAAGATAATTTTAGCTTTACCTTCAAAATATTCACGAATTTTCTGGAGGTTAGATGTATTTAAAACACCTTCAGGCAGAACCATACCCATACGACCACCTTTTTTAAGCAGTCTAAGGCAACGTTCCATAAAGAGCACTTCCGTAAGACCGGACATTGATCCAACATCGTACAACGAAAGCAAAGATTTGCCGATATTGTCGTTTACCTGCTTAAGAGCGTTTTCATAAGCTTTGCCATACTTGGTCTTGTATTTTGCAATCAAACCTTCATCCGTGAATTTATCTGCTTCAGTGATTTTTTGAGATTTATCAATTCTTGCACCAAAAGGCGGATTTGTTAAGATAACATCAAAGCGCTCTTCAAAAATGCCATTCACATTCAACAAACCATCGTGATGATGAACGCCACCGTGTCCATCACCGTGCATAATCATATTCATTTTCGATGTTCTTGCCATTCGGGGGTTAGCGTCTGTACCGTAAATACAATTACGTGATAAATTATACATACGGCTACCTTCTATTTGAGTATCAAGCTCTTTGTTCAGCTTTATCTGCATTTCTTCAATGCGCTCATTGATAGTAAGCTGATCTTTTTCCGAAAGTGCATCATAGTTATCACCTTCAAGTTCGGAACGAAGCTTAATCTTAGCTTCCTTGACATCTTCTTCGACCTGCTCTCTTACATACTCAAAAGCCTTAATCAAGAACCCGCCGCTACCACATGTAGGATCACAAATAGTTTCACCTTCTTTGGGATCTAGGACATGAGTCATAAAATCAACAATAGTGCGGGGAGTAAAGAACTGCCCAAGCTCTCCCCTAAATGTTGTTCCTAAGAACTGCTCAAAAGCAATGCCTTTTACATCGTCTTGTGTATCGGAGAGGTTATAAACTTGAAGTTTTTCGATAATTTGTTCAAAGCTATGCTCTCGTATTTTAATTGTTTCGTTGTCATCAAAAAGCTGATCATCACGAAATAATCTTTTTGTATCATTAAACAAGGTTTGCATAAATGGCAAGGGGTTAGTTATATGGTGGTTTTTGTTGTATTCAGCTTCAACTTCTTTTTGCCGCTTATATTCATCTAGTGTAAAGACTTGCTCCCCATTTTTACCTCGTTCAAAGTTTATTTTCATAAACAATATTTTACTGATTTCATCAAAAGCAGCTTCAGGAGAGAGCTTATCATTATTGCGAATAATGTTGTGACAGGTGCGGAGCATTTTTGTAAAATCATCTCTTGTAAAAGTTTTGGTTTTAGAGCGAATATCTTTTACCTTTTTATCACTTAATGCTTCTTCTGCTGTAGGAATGGCAACAACTTCAGCTAACTCTTTTGGAAGATATTCTTTATCTACATTAAAGAATTTTGTTTCCTTTTCGTTGGTTGTTACAAAGAAACTTGCTCCAGCCCAAGAAGCATAGTTATACCCTTGATAATAATCTTCTTCACGAATACGAACTTTTTCGGCTTTGCATTCAACCACAATAAAAGCTGCCTTGCTTTCAATTTTATCCTGCTTAGATTTCCAAATAACGATATCTGCACGTGCCTTTCCTTGGCCACGCTGAGAGTTATTAACTTTAACCTCTTGTGCCATTTGTTCGAGAGAATATCCGTAATCCTCTACAAGCTTCTTTATATATTCTTGACGCACTTTTTCTTCGGGTGTTTCTATATGCCAAGAGTTTGTTAACGGGCAGAATATTTTTCCGTTTTCTTTTTTAATATCTAATGTACTCATAATAAAGCCTCCGTTTATTTTCGTTATCTTTCAAGCATCTACATTTTTCGCACTAATGGTACCAATTAACTGTGGCTTGAGGAAAAGATATATGCGGGATAATAAGATTTTAATTTTTAAATTCAAACCAATATTTCCCACTTACCGTATCTCTTGCCGCTTTCTCGGCGGATATAGTTTTTATCCTGCAGGGATTTCATAATTCGCTTTATCGTTGCAATCGATTTTCCGGTCGCTTCTACAAGCTCTTGCTGTTTTATTGTCGGATTCTTTGCGACCAATTCTAAAACCGCAAGTTCTTCCAAAGTGCAGTCTAAAGTATCAAATTGATACTTTAGAACTTTTGGGCTGATACTTTGGGGATCGTTCTCCGCATAATCAATGTGCATATATCTGTTTTTTAACTCGTAATGCGTATCTAACAAAAGATTTGAAAAGAACATTTCCAAAAACTTCGTCGTGGAATAGACGCCTTTTTGCAGGTTATTATAATTAGCACGAACCAATGCATTACGAAAATACCAAGAATTTTTTTCGAATGCGTCATTGTTTACGCTAAAGCCGAATGTTTTCATATATTTTATCATAAACACGGCAGTCGCACGGGTGTTTCCCTCGCTGAACGGGTGAATTTGCCAAATATCCGAAGCAAATTTAGTCAAATGCTTTACAGCTTCATCTACGGACAAATCCTCATAAGAAAACTGTTTTTCGGTTGCAAAGTCATAGTCCAAAGTTTCCTTAATACTGTTCCAATCCGCATAGATGACTGTGTCGCCATTCAGTACCCACTCTTTCTTTGTGATATTGTACTGCCTGACTTGTCCTGCGTGACTGAATACGCCCTCGAACAATCTGCGATGAATCGAAAGCCACTCGGCAGGAGAGAACTGAAACGCTTTTTCTCCTAACAACTTTGCAATTCTTGCCGAAACAATGTCTGCTTCTTTTGTTTCATTTTCCGTTTCGGTGCGTACGCAACGTTGCTCATAGTAACTGTGAATCCGCTTCTGCGCCTCGTCGATTGTGATTTTTCCTTCGATATGCTCTTTTGCGGTGTCTAACAAATAGTCAGAAGTATTCAGCCCGTCAACAGCCTGCAAACCGATGGCTGTTTGCCACGCTTCACTTTTTTCGGCTTTGTCGGGTTCGCCTTGCTTTATATATTCTTCAAGTTCAAATTGCCAATTTTTATCCGGCATATTTGCACCTCCGAAATTAATTAATAAAGTATTTAAGTACTAAGTACAGTAGAACAATAGCCACGATAATTGAAAACACAATCCATCTTACGACTTTTTTTGATTTATGTTTTGGTTGACTAGGCTGTTTAGGATATGTATATTGCAGTTGAGTCGGTTCGTGATTTTGTGCGGATTTTGCAACAGGGTGTGGTTTTGTTGCTTGAAAATACATTGCAAGCGGATCAGTTTGATTTATTATTCTTTCATAAAAATCATCAAGCCATTCATCGTCTCCGGCTTCGCACATAGTTTCTTCGTAGCAATCGGGTTCGTGTACTATTTGATTCCTAATCCAACGATAGTGCTTTAGTTGTTTTAAATCATTTTCCCATCCTCTGACAAGAAAAGAGCCATGAGGATTGTTTAGCATTTCCTCTATATAGGCGGATACTCCATATTGAGTTTCAAACATTTCTCCGCATATTTTATCAAGATGCTTGTAAGATTCAATAAAACTCATATACGCCTCCGAAATTTAATTATTTATCCGCCGCAATACCGGATTTCATCCAAGCGTCAATTTCGCTGACTTTGAATTTCCAAAGGCGTCCGATTTTTGCTGCGGGCATATTTCTTCTTTCTATCCAATCAAGTACGGTATCACGGCTGACGCCAAGATATTCGCATATTTCTTTCATTGAGCACCAGCGCTCGATGTTAGAATCCATAGTGAAATCCTCCGTTTCAATAAAATCCGTATTAGTTTCTCTGCAAGTAATCTAACAGCTTTTTTAATTTGTTTGCAGTTATAGTTTCATTATAATGCGTTCCCTCATATGTAGGATGCAAAACAGGATACAAGCCTTTAGTTCGCAGGATAAAATGATTATCAATAGCCCATTCAACGATAGCAACTAAAGATTCTCTATCAATCTCTTTAAGCGAAGCATATTCAGCGATATGGTTTAATCCTGCATCCATTATTTTCTTGCTATTTGAGCCTCTTAACACATCAACTAAAACGGTTATACCATAATATTTTTTCTCACTAATATGTGATAAACAATGTAACACTGTGTAAAGCACATCATTTAGGTCTTTTTTTGCATAGAATACAGGCTTAATATTTGCTTTTTCGATGTTATTTGGTTCTTGATATTCAGGCTTTGCTGTTTTTGTTTGAAGTTTTGAGTTTTCGGTATTCTTCGGCAATATATTCTTGGCTTTCGGAAAAGTTTTTGCAGGAGCAGGATCAGGTGAGAGTTTGAACATTTCATAATAGTAAGATGGAGTAATATACCTACCGCAACCGGTTCCGTTTTTATTGTAATTTGTGCACCCTAAAAAATATTGATTTTCTTTGCCGGGTTTCACAATCAAATAACCGTCTCTGCATTGATCGCATTTCATAATAGAAAGTTTTCCGGCTTTGTATTCATTAGTCATAAAGCCGCAAATTTCAGGCTCGTTTGTGCAAATGTATAGTCTAAGACCATAAGCATTTTTGTATCGATATTGCAAAGGATAGCCGCAAATTGGGCAAGTTTTTTTCGCATAATTGTTTTCCGGCGCTTCTTCATTCCAATTTCCACGCAACACTACATTCTTGTAATCTTTTTTTATTTCGAGAAGAAACTCAGAGGGATTTTGTTCGGGAGCAATAAAGAATACACGATTTTTTGTTCTTGTCATTGCCACATAAAAAAGTCTTCGTTCTTCTGCATAATCGATGGAACGATCACCTTTAATAACAAACGACAGTACAGGATCATCTTCGATTTTTGATGGAAAACCATAAGTTTCGTTTCTGCCGTTTACAACGATTACGTTGTCGTACCCAAGTCCTTTTGATGCGTGAGCTGTCATAAATGTTATGTTTAGTTTGGGATATTTTACGCTTTTGATTTTGTTGCCCCGGCTGACATATTCAAATAATCCTGATTTCTCAAGCTTATCTCCATCGAATCCAAATCGTCCGAGCAAAAGAATTGATGAATCTTCAGGTTTTCCTTCTTCTTTGTTATATTCTATGATTTGCTCAAGTGCAACTTCCACAGCGTGTGCGATGGCATAGTTTGCTCCTGATTTATTATTATCATTGGCTTTTTTTCTGGTGCCATCATATGTGTAGATTATAACCGGATCGGTAATGCTTTTAGGGGATTTTAGCTCTTTGGAGATTTGAGCATCATTTTTTTGAATGAAATTACCTGCAATATCGATAACTTCTTGCGAGTTGCGATATGTTTTTACGATTTTCAGTAATTTCGCATATCCCATTTTTTCTTCAAACTTTGTAAAAAGGGTAATGTCTGAGCCGCTAAACGCATAGATTGATTGCCAATCATCGCCTACGGCAATAATTTTTGCATCGGTCACATCGGAAAGAGCTGTAACTAAATCAAAGCGCTGACGAGAAATATCTTGATACTCATCTACAATGATATACTTGAAATCAAGTTTTTGCTTCATTTCCTTTACTTCACGAAGCAAACGAGCAGATTCGTTAATCATATCCTCGAAATCTACAGCGTTATTTTCTTTTAAGTAACGCTCATACTCAAGAAAGCAATCTTGACAAATATCTAAAAAGAGGCGTGTTCTGACATTTTGTGTGGAATGATACATACGATTAAATTCATCCACAGTATATCCGTTGGTCTTGAAGTTTCCGATGAATCTGCAAATAAGATTAACAAGTTTACGTATATAACGATTTTCCTCGGATGAAACAAGCTTTTCCATAATTTCTTTATTAGAACGAGGAGTTAATACAAATCCGTGGCTTTCAAGTTCCTCTTTCAAATGCTCAGTTAAAGATCTTTTGTCTGCATACTGAGAAAATGTATAAATGAGGGTGGTGCCATGTTGCTGATGAAGACGGATTTTGTCATTAATTGCTTTTTTATACGTTTTTAATTGATCATCGCTGTATCGATCATTTTTACCATCCTGTGTAATGCCAAAATGTTCGATATACGCTACTTTTTCTCCCTGACGAATTGCAAAATCCGGAGTATATGGCTTTCTGGCATACATAATATCATAGCGGTAGATGGGCTCATATTCATATTCAATCGTGTTCAAATATAAAAAGTTTGCAATTTCAACTTCTTGATGTGAACGCATTACTTCACTTTGTATAGTTACAGACTTTTTTGTTCTTATGTCCATAACTTGACATTGAAATTCATTTAAGTCACTTCGTAATGTTGCAAAATTTGATTTTGCTATTTTGTTGAAAAAGTTGTTCAAATCATTGCCTTCGTAAGGAGCGTCAAAATAGGAGGCAAAGAATAATATGAGGTTATTGACTAAACTTTCGTTTTGGAGAATTGAATTTTTAAAATAATCCTGAATAACAAAATAGAGCTTAGATGAATCAACGATGTTTAACTTCTCATCCGATCGTTTTCTTAAAATTGCATTACCAGTGGAATGAAAGGTTGCAATCGGACAATCGATCTTTAAATCATCGTTAAGTTTATCTCTTAGTTCCTGTACTGCTTTATTGGTAAATGAAACAACAAGTATTTGAGAAGGATCAATATTCTTCTTCTCAACCAAATACTTAACTTTTGCGGCGACTGTCGTTGTTTTACCCGCACCTGCACCTGCAATAACAAGACAATAATCTTCGTCAGTTAGTATAACACGGCGCTGATCATCGTCTAATTTGATTTTTGGGTCAACATCGTGCAAAATATTGTCCAAATATGTTTTTTCACTTTTCATCGCACGCTGAATGTATTCTTCATTATGCGCATCTACTATTTCTTCAAAATTTCTATAACAATTAAGTGTTGATTCAACAGCTGATATATCTATTTTATTGCTTTCACAAAAAGATTTAAGCATGCCACTATTATCAAGCACAGCGAAATACTCAATTGTTTTCTTGTCTTCGAGAAGTTTGCTTCTATATTTACTTTTAGGGATATATTGATTTTGTGATAACAGTATATCCATATATTTTTTTAATTCAAAAAGCTTAAGACATTCGGGATTGCTTGTAGTAAAGGTTTCCGGCGTTACTTCTACACTTGTATTTTTTTTAAAGAGTTTAGAAAACAGTCCCATAAGTGCCCCCATTAAAGT
>ENA-OYWQ01000540-OYWQ01000540.1-human-gut-metagenome-genome-assembly--contig:-NODE-540-length-18913-cov-4.812918_pt1 | contig 18913 bp, 16 predicted proteins | sample MGYA00244810_ERZ653396 | MGnify/ENA primary metagenome ERZ653396 (study PRJEB26926, sample SAMN06165045) | human gut metagenome | biome: ENVO:00009003; feature: ENVO:2100002; material: ENVO:00002003... | reverse complement strand
CAGATAATGAACATTGAAAAGAGGTGGGTGAAAATGATTTCAATGGCAGCACTTTTATTGATAGTCGTAAGTGCTTGTGATAGTGATGAAGATGTGGAGAGTGGTGACGAAGGATTATATCCCGGACGAATTGTTGATGTAAATTTGCAACTGGATCCGTTGTGGATTTATGAATATACAAATAGAGTAAGGGAGAAAGTCAATATATGTACGGGGAATGACGATAATAATACACCGGGATGGCAACCGGGAGATGAAGTAATAGTAAACTGTACCTTAATGGGTGAATCCAGAGAGGATTTTATTGATTACCAGTTTGCAACTTATGCCGTATATACTGAAACTAAGGGTGGAGTATATAAATGGAAGCTGGATTCCAAACGACAATTATGTGTCAAACGGACGGTGGCTTCTCATGGAGTTGGCGGGGATATACCCGCTTATGATTTTGAACTAAAGATGGTAACGAATGACGGACGTCTGGTCATTCCCGACGGTGTGTCAAATTGCTGGATTAATGTTTATTATACTCCCGGTGAGAAAGTTTCCGATAAATGGGGATCTTATACTTGGCCTCTTGTACGTAAAGACACGTATGCAGTTGGAAATTATGGCAGATGGGGGGCTTCCCTGGCAGACTATGAAGTTAGAGAGGATATGAATACATTGGACTGGCATCCTCAGAGACTTGTCTTGTCGGGTTTTTGCTTACGAGTGATAACAGAACCGGGAGCAACAGTAACTCTTGCTTGTCCAAGGTTTGTTCCTATGGGATACCACCGTTATTCATCGGGACAGTATGAACCATTAGAAGATCAGACATTACCTGTTACTGCGGATATGAACGGAAATGCTTTCTTTTACGGTTGCTATGGTTACGACTATACTTTATTGGCTGAGGAATTTTCTTTTACTATTCGAACGAATACAGGAGAAAAAAAGGTTGTTCCTGGTGATGAAATGAATATACATATATTAGAAGAGCATCGGTATGCATTTGATGCTTCCGATATGACAGAGATTAATTAACTTTGAGTAGTATAAAAGATAAAAAGAAAAGTAACATGGATTTTAAAATTGCTGTATTAGCAGGCGACGGTATCGGACCGGAGATTTCGGTACAAGGTGTAGATGTAATGAGTGCCGTTTGCGAGAAGTTTGGCCACAAAGTAAGTTACGAATATGCAATCTGCGGTGCAGATGCGATTGATAAAGTAGGTGATCCGTTCCCGGAAGAAACATATGAGGTTTGCAAGAATGCAGATGCTGTTTTGTTTTCGGCCGTAGGTGATCCGAAGTTTGATAATGACCCTACTGCGAAAGTTCGTCCGGAGCAGGGATTGCTGGCAATGCGTAAGAAATTGGGATTGTTTGCTAATATTCGTCCGGTACAGACATTCAAATGCCTGATCCATAAATCTCCGTTGCGTGCGGAACTGGTTGAGAATGCGGATTTCATCTGCATCCGTGAGCTGACCGGCGGTATGTACTTCGGTGAGAAATATCAGGATAATGATAAAGCATACGATACAAACTACTACACTCGTCCGGAAATTGAACGTATCCTGAAAGTTGCTTTTGAATATGCAATGAAACGCAGAAAACACCTGACTGTGGTAGACAAGGCAAATGTTCTGGCTTCTTCCCGTCTGTGGCGTCAGATTGCACAGGAAATGGCTCCCAATTATCCGGAGGTGACAACTGACTATATGTTTGTGGATAATGCTGCCATGAAGATGATCCAAGAACCAGCTTTCTTTGACGTGATGGTGACTGAAAATACATTCGGGGATATTCTGACTGACGAAGGTTCTGTTATCAGCGGCTCTATGGGATTGCTTCCTTCGGCTTCTACCGGTGAAAGTACTCCGGTATTCGAACCGATTCATGGTTCATGGCCACAGGCGAAGGGCTTGAATATTGCGAACCCGTTGGCACAGATTCTGTCTGTAGCTATGTTATTTGAATACTTCGACTGCAAGGAAGAAGGTGCGCTGATTCGTAAGGCGGTTGATGCATCACTGGATGAAAACGTACGTACACCTGAAATTCAAGTGGCCGATGGTGCCAAATACGGTACAAAGGAAGTAGGACAGTGGATTGTTGACTATATCAAGAAGGCTTAAACAGATCTTCTGAATAAGATATATGGAGGCTGGATTCTTTAAATGGAGTTCAGCCTCTTTTTTGTTCATTCCGTTTCTTTGTTTTTTTACTGAAGAAAATGAGTCCGTTGGGAGAAAAACCTAGTCGGACTGTTAAAAAGTAAAAGAGTAAGATATTTGCTAATGAAAAACAGTACATTTGCACAGATTAATACACAAGTGCTATGACAAAAAATTATCTATTCTTACTGTTGGGTTTGCTGCTTGCAGCGTGTAGTTCTGATGACAAGGACGAACAACCGATTTTAGTAACCAATGTTGTAATGCCTGCTTCGGGAACAGTATTCAAGCCCGGTGAGAAGGTAACGATAATGGCGAAAGGATTTCAAGACAATGATGAAATCATGTTCGATATTCGCTGGCCGCTTCAAGACGAAGTGCTGCATGAAGGATATGCTAAAGGGGGACGGGGTGTTATAACGGAAAAGACGGCTACGAGCATTACTTTTCTGGCTCCCGGACACTGGCCTGCTTCTACAACGGAAATCTTGTTACGCCGCTCCGGTCAAATGATGTCTTTAGGAAAGATTTCGGGGATGGACAGGCACCCAAAGATTTTCAGCTTTATGGTATCATTAATTCCCGTTCCAATACCCACCGTCCTCATGCTATCGAATACATCAATCTTGAAAAGCCTCAGACGGCAGAGATAGTACGACTTGCAGACAATCAAGACTTCTCTTGTGTAGTCAACCTTCCCGGAAGCTGGAGCCTTAGTGGAGTATGGACGAAGGATGATCGCCGTACGACCGGACTTTATGATCTTTCTATGAACTATTGGGAAAAGCCGGGAGCTGATCAGCTTGTAACAATGGGGATAGCGACCGCTAACTCTGTATTTGGGGTATATCAAGGCGGAGACCGTTTATTTGTTAAAACAGTTAATGTGATGCCCTATACCAGAATGTATGTGCCGGAGAAACCTGATTATGGTTTTCTGCTGCCCGAAGGGATGAAGGCTGAAGCATTGTCACGTTATCCCTGTATACAAATGAGTGATGGAAATATACTCTGTTCGGCTGATAACGGCGATGGAACTTTTTCACCAGTAGTCTTGAACGGGCAAAATATAGAAGAGAAAAGTATATATGTTGGCGAACCGATAGAGGCTGTGGCATTGATCCCTTTTTGGATAGTTACGCCTGTAGAAGGTATGGGAACGGCTAAATATACACGTGTTGGCGGATATATCGTATCGAAGAGAAATGGTGCTACAATAACAGAGGGAGATGGAACAGAATTTAGGCTATGGAACCCGACTACAAAGATGCTGGATGAACCTTTCACCACATTCCCTAATGCTGCGTGTTCAGTAGCCACACTTGTTTCGGATGATTTTAAGAAACAGGAGCTTTATGTATTGTTTGATGGTAGTCGGAATGGAAGGCTGATTTATGTATATGATTTACTAAAAGGTAGCTGGGAGTCATTATATCCAGGGGGCGGATTTCCTTATTCAGAAATCGTATTAGCTCGATAAGGTTATTACTCAGCTCTTCTCCGGGCTACTATGCACAAAGGCCCTTTTTCATGCTTATATGAAGCAATGGAGACAAAGCCGGACTGCAAGAGTATGGATTTCAATTCATCGCAAGAACGAATAATCATTCCGTCAATCAGATTTGTCCAAGTTTTGACTGACGGGTTATTCAGTTCGCAGCAAATCAGGAAATGTCCGTTTCGCTTTAATACCCGTGTTACTTCGGTGAATGCTTTCGGAAGATCGTTCCAAAAGTAAACCGTCTCGAAGGCAGTGACCACGTCGAACATTTCATCGGTATAAGGCAGCGTGTCTACCGTGCCTTGTTCTATAAAACAGCGGGTGGAAAGATATTTCTTGTTTTTCTTCTGTGCGAAAAGGACACTTTCCGGAGAAATGTCAATGCCGTATGCTTTTCCTTGCGGACAGCGATGCATCAGCTGTGTAAGATTGGCTCCGCCACCGCAACCAATGTCGAGCACATTCCATTCCTTATTCCATACTATATGTGACATTCCCCATTCGGAAAGCAAAGTGTGTCGTTTGTTCATTTCCCGGAGAATGACTCTTCCCCAAAAGCCTTCAGGCTTTTTGAGATTGTGGAATAACTTATGGATGATATTTCTTTTGCCCATGTTATAAACTAACTTTGCACGATGGAATAGATGATAATGCCTGCTAAAGTCAGCAATCCGGTATAGATCATAACTTCTGTTTGTTTCATTCCGGCACCCTTTCCAGGAACAGGAGTGTCTGACTGAAGTCGTGCCGTTAACTTGTGGGCGATAAAGTAGAACAGCCAACCTCCGAATCCACCGATAATGGCTCCTGCTACTAAATCACCGGGATAATGCAATCCCAGGTACAGGCGTGTATAAGAGTTGGTAAATGCCCAAAGTACGATAAATATGCTTAACCAGCGTTTACGGAACAGGCAAATCAGAAATATGGCAAGTCCGAAAGAATTGGCAGCATGACAGGAAGGGAAACCGAATCCTCCTCCTCGTCTTCCATTCACAATATAGACCAAATCCGCTATCGGATTTTCCGGATTGGAGGGACGCAGGCGACCTACCAGCGGACGAAGAAAACTATTGCACATCTGATCGGCAAACGTGATAGTGAGGGCGATCGCTACCACATAGCACAAAGCCACTTTCCAATGAAAATTCTTGAGCAGTATATATAAGATACTGGCATACATCGGGACCCATATAACTTTACCTGTGAATGCACTCATGAAGTAATCCCAGAAAGGCGAATGTATTCCATTGAAGAACAAAAGCAGTTGGGTGTCTATATCCGAAAGAAATTCTATCATAAAATAAATCGTATTATTAAAAGGTGGATTTGTCTGATCTTATCGCTTAGCCAGGTCATCATATAGTTTCTGAAGGAAGGCTTTGCCTTTTTCCAGATTGGCTCCTTTCTCTGTCCCCTCATCTATCTGGACGGTGTTGGCATCCAGATTGTACACTAATTGATTTTCCGCAGTCACCATGCCAAACAGTGTCGGTTCCGTGAAATACCCGAAGTGGGGAGAAGACGGATTAAAGATATTCTTGCTGAAAGTAAAGTCATCATGCGGCAATCCGAGCTGAGAAAGCAGCGTAGCGGCAATATCGATCTGCGAAGCGTATGTGTCTACTACTCGTGGTTCTTTCACGGCTCCTCCGATCAGTATTAGCGGAATTGTATGCCCTTCCAGCGGATTTTCTACCGGACGCGGATAAGCTCCCAAATGATCCGGTACAAGTACGATCAGTGTATTCTTCCACATCGGGGTCTCCTTATACTGTCTCACAAAATCTCCTACGCAACTATCAGCATAGGCGAAAGCATTCAGCACTTTATCGTCTAATCGGTAGAACGGAACTTCAAACGGCTCGTGACTGCTTGATGTTTGCACGATTTTAAAGAAAGGTTCCTGCTGCTTCTCTTCTTTGAGGTCTTTCAGGAAACGTTGGAAAAGTGTATGATCCGGTGCTCCCCATTTACCCTGACGTTCGGACAAAGGAAAATCCGTCTCGGAGATAATCTTCTCAATACCCGATGAAACCAAATAAGAGCGCATATTGGTGAAGTCTGCATCCCCTCCGTAATAGTATTCCAAACTGTATCCGGCATTTTTCAGACTGCGAGGAATGGAAGGAAGTCCGTCCGTTTTCTCAGGATACTTCATTATGCTGGTACTCGGCTGACCGGGATAACCACTGATAATAGATGCCAGTCCTCGATCCGTCCGGAAACTGTTTGCGTAGAAATTAGTGAATAACACTCCTTCTTTACCGAATTTATCCATATTCACTGCTACATTCGGCTGTCCCCCCATTGTTTCCATTAAGTGTGTAGAAAAACTTTCGAGGATAATAAAGATGATATTCGGGCGTTGAGTATTTAGAATTTGCGGGATACTGTCTGTTGCTGCCACAGGTTTATCCAGCATTTCGGCCAACAGGTCATCTGCAACTTTCGGGTCCATAAACCGATATTGCTTATCGAAATTGTTTTGATGGGTAGCAGAATACATAAAACTGAATGCCGGATTGATGGCTGCATGATTCATCCGTTGGTTTTGGCTATAGTATACTTTGCTCAGGTTCATTGTCGATACGGAAAAACCGCCACGGATAGGAATGAAGAGCGCAGCTGTCAGTAATAAAAGGACGAGAGATACATACTGCCGCTGATAAGGTATCTTCAACGGTGCTTTCTCCCGGATAAGTACGGCGTAGAAAATACCGTAGAGGATGGCTGCATAGATCAGCATAGCTAGGATTCCGAGTAATATGAACCAGAAGCTGACGCTTGCCATGGCATCTTTCGGAGATGAGAAGAAGTAGAAGATCGGGGTGGCATCCAGCCGGAATCCCCAGAAACCGTATAAGCCCAGATCGATGATGAAGATGCAGGACATCACAAAAGCGATGATTCCAAAGTAACCTTGCCGGATGCGGCGTAGTATGGAAGATTTCGTCCAGGCGGAAGCGATAAGCAGGAAGCCCGGGATGGCAGTCAGATATCCTGCCAGTGAGAAATCCAGCGGCAAGCCGTGCCACATCACGCTGAAATAATCGCCGATTGAGGCGTCTGTATAGAGTTCATGGTAGTAAGCCATGAAAATAGGTTTTTGAAGGACAAACAGAAGAACGAACAAAAAATAAGTCGTGAGAAATTGCAGGATTCTCTTTTTCATATCTATAAACTTAAAAATATTGAACGGAGACAAAGGTACAATTCTTTTCTGTATCTTTGCGCATCAACCTGATAAAACGAGGTGAATGATGGCAAAAATTGCGAATAAATTAACAGATTTAGTGGGTAATACACCTCTAATGGAACTTTCCGGATATAGTGGAAAGTATGGTCTTAATCAGAATATTATCGCTAAACTGGAGGCTTTTAATCCGGCGGGAAGCGTAAAAGACAGAGTCGCTCTTTCTATGATTGAAGATGCGGAGGCCCGCGGGGCACTGAAACCCGGTGCCACCATTATCGAACCGACCAGCGGAAATACGGGAGTCGGACTGGCGATGGTAGCTACCATTAAAGGGTATCACTTGATATTGACTATGCCCGAAACGATGAGCTTGGAACGGCGAAACCTGTTGAAAGCACTGGGGGCGCAGATTGTGCTAACAGATGGCTTGGGCGGGATGGCTGCTTCTATTGCCAAGGCGCAGGAGTTGCGCGATAGTATCCCCGGATCTGTGATCCTGCAACAGTTTGAAAATCCTTCGAATGCTGCTGTCCATGAGCGGACAACAGGAGAGGAAATCTGGCGGGATACGGATGGTGAAGTGGCAGTGTTCGTTGCCGGAGTAGGAACCGGAGGTACGATTTGCGGCGTGGCACGCGCCTTAAAAAAACATAATCCGGATGTTCATATCGTTGCGGTTGAACCTGCGTCGTCTCCCATATTGGCAGGAGGTCAGGCAGCATCACACCGCATACAGGGAATCGGGGCGAATTTTATTCCGAAACTTTATGATGCTTCTGTAGTGGATGAAGTGATAGGTGTGCCCGATGACGAAGCCATTCGTGCGGGGCGAGAGCTGGCTGCGACAGAAGGTTTGCTGGCCGGAATCTCTTCGGGAGCGGCCGTATATGCAGCCCGACAGTTGGCACAGCGTCCGGAGTTCAGGAACAAAAAAATCGTTGCGTTGTTACCTGATACGGGAGAACGCTATCTGTCGACCGAGTTGTTCGCTTTTGATGCCTATCCTTTGGATTAATATTTGAATCATGATAAGAATTATTTTAATTTTATTTCTTAGCTTTCCGGTTGCCCTGTGTGCGCAGACCTATCAGCAATTATCAGAAAAGGCAATTGAATATATCGAAATGGACAGTCTTTCCAAAGCCGAAGAACTACTGCTTCAGGCTTTGAAACTGGAGCCGAAGAATGCAAAGAATGCTATGCTTTTTTCCAATCTGGGATTGGTGCAGCGTCGGTTGGGTGAATATGACAAGGCACTCGAATCTTATTCTTTTGCGCTGAACTTTGCTCCATTGGCAGTACCTATTCTGCTGGACCGAGCTGCGATTAATCTGGAAATGGGGAATACAGACCGTGCTTATACCGATTATTGTCAGGTACTTGACGAAGATAAACAGAATAAAGAAGCGCTGTTGATGCGGGCATATATCTATGTGCTCCGGAGGGATTACCCCGCGGCACGAATCGATTATAATCGCTTGTTGGAGATTGACCCGCAAAGTTATAGCGGTCGGCTTGGGCTGGCTACCTTGGAACAGAAAGAAGGAAAATTCAAGGAAGCGCTCGAAATTCTTAATAAGATGATTACGGCAACTCCCGAAGACGCGACTCTTTACATTGCCCGTGCAGATGTGGAACGGGAGATGAAGCATGAAGATCTGGCTTTGGTCGATTTGGAGGAAGCTATTCGCCTGAATCCTTCTTCGGCGGATGCCTATTTGTTGCGTGGCAATATTTATCTGACACAGAAAAAGAAAGCATTGGCAAAGATGGACTTTGAAAAAGCTATTTCGCTGGGCATACCTCCTGCTGATTTGCACGAGCAGCTGAAACAATGTAAATAAAAGACAAAACTAAAAACATATTACTACTAATTAATACCCAAACAGAAAATGAAACGTATTGTTTTTTTAGATTACGTGCGCGTGTTCGCATGTTTCCTCGTTATGGTGGTACACGCCAGTGAAAACTTTTATGGTGCTGCCGGATCTACGGACATGGCGGGACCGCAATCTTTTTTAGCCAGTGAAGCAGACCGATTGTGGGTGGCCGTGTACGATGGTTTTTCACGCATGGCAGTACCATTGTTTATGATTGTCTCTGCTTATCTGCTGGTACCGATGAAGGAGGGACAGACTTCATGGCAGTTCTACCGCCGACGCTTCACTCATATCCTGCCACCGTTTTTTATATTTATGATACTCTATAGTATCCTGCCGATGTTGTGGGGACAGATAGACAGCGAGACATCAATAAAGGATATGTCTCGAATATTCCTGAACTTCCCGACGCTTGCCGGACACCTTTGGTTCATGTATCCCCTGATAAGTCTTTACCTGTTTATACCTATTATATCTCCTTGGTTGAGTAAAGCCACTGCAAAAGAAGAACGTTTCTTCATAGGACTGTTCCTGTTATCAACGTGTATGCCGTACTTCAATCGCTGGTTTGGTGAAGTGTGGGGGCAGTGTTTTTGGAACGAATACCATATGTTGTGGTATTTCTCAGGCTATCTTGGATATCTTGTGTTGGCACACTACATACGTGTACACTTAAAATGGGATCGTTCCAAACGTTTCATTGTAGGACTCATTTCAATGGTTGCCGGGGCTGCGCTGACTATTTACTCATTCTATATACAGGCTATTCCCGGAATTACTCATTCTACCCCTGTCATAGAAATAGGATGGGCTTTCTGTACGATTAACTGTGTACTTCTTACAGCGGGTACATTCCTTCTCTTCACTTGTATAAATCGGCCGGAAGCTCCGCGTTTCGTAACAGATATGTCGAAACTTAGCTATGGTATGTACCTTATGCATATATTCTGGCTCGGGTTATGGGCGACAGTATTCAAAAATACGCTGGAACTGCCTACTGTTTCCGCCATCCCATGTATTGCAGTGACTACATTTGTCTGCTGTTATATAACGACAAAGATTATCTCATTCATACCGGGCAGTAAATGGATTATAGGCTAAATAGATCGGATGTTCTTGAATTAAACAAAAAAGGGAAGCGATTGCTTCCCTTTTTTGTTTACTCATCTTATTATATGGTCCTTCCTGGTTACGCTTGAATAAGTTACTCTTTATTAAAGGTAAATCGATGGGACGGCTCAATACATTATTATACAAACTGCTTAATCAGATTCACAAACTCTTTTCCATATTTCTTCTTCTTAAACTCTCCGATACCACTGATTTCTCCGAATGCTTCGATGGTAGTCGGCCGTGAAATACTGAGCAGATGCAACACCTTATCCGATAGAATGATATATGCCGGAAGGCCATCCTGATCGGCAATCTGTTTCCGCAATCCCCGTAGTGCTTCGAATAAATCTTCGTTTTCTCCACCGGGGATACCGAAAGGAAGTTCTTTTGCGATGACCACCTTCTTCTTTTTCCCTTTTCCTGTGACGATTTCTTCCCGATGAATCACGGCAAGCATTGCTTTCGCTTTTCCAAAAAGAATGTTACTTCCGCTTGGAGTGATTTTGAGATGGTTATTTTCATTGTAGGCTATTTCGAAATAGCCTAGTTGTAGCATTTGAAGTAAATAATCCTGCCAGTCACGAGGTGGTATGTCTCTTCCTGCGCCAAACGTCTTTAATTCCTGATATCCTTTTGCCGTAACTTCTGCCGAATAACTTCCACGAAGAATATCAATTAATATCCCTGTACTTATTTGTTGTTCTGCACGAGCTATGGCGCTCAACGCTTTTTGTACGATGACTGTACCGTCAAAGCGTTGTGGAGGGTTTTTACAGACATCACAGTTGCCACAATCTTCTGTTGAGGTTTCTCCGAAATAGCTCAGCAGGATTCTTCTGCGGCAGATGTCCGCTTCTGCGTATTGCTGCATACGTTGCAACTTTTCCAGATTGATTGTCTGTTGGTTGCTTTCTGTGGCGAATTTAGTTAACAGGATCAGATCGCCCAGTGAATAGAACAATACAGTATCGCTTGGTAAGCCATCTCGTCCGGCACGCCCGATTTCCTGATAAAAACTTTCAATACTTTTAGGAAGATTATAATGAATAACCCATCGGACATTCGATTTGTCAATTCCCATACCAAAAGCAATGGTGGCGCATACTACCTGAATACGGTCATTAATGAAGTCATTCTGAGTCTCGTCCCGATGCTGCGGAGACAATCCGGCATGGTAGACACCGCATCGGATTCCCTGCTTTTGCAGCATTTGTGCTACAGTTTCCGTTTTATTACGGCTCATACAATAAATGATTCCACTTTCTTCTCTGTGGCGATGGATAAACTCCAGAATCGCTTTATTCTTCTCTTTTGCCTGAAAACCGCGTTTTACGTCCAGGCTGATGTTGGGACGGTCGAAAGAAAAAATAAACGTCCGGGGCTGTATCAGATGCAACTGTCGGATTATATCCTCACGGGTTATTTTGTCGGCTGTTGCCGTTAATGCAATAATCGGTACCTGCGGAAACTGCTGATGGAGCATTCCCATTTGTGTATATTCAGGACGGAAGTCATGCCCCCATTGGGAAATACAGTGGGCTTCGTCAATTGCGAAGAGCGAAATACTCATATCCCGCAACAGATAGTCCTTTTCCGCTATCAGCTTCTCCGGTGAAATATAAAGCAGTTTCAGGCGTCCTTCGATACAGGCACGGCGGAGATTGGCATTTTCCGTTTCGTCATTGCTGCTATTGAGTGCTCCTGCTGCGATGCCGTTGGCTTGCAATGTTTCTACCTGGTCTTTCATCAGTGAGATAAGCGGGGAGACCACTACAGCCGTTCCTTCAGAAAGCAATGCAGGTAGTTGATAACAGATCGATTTACCTCCTCCGGTGGGCATCAGTACCAGTGAATCCTGCTTGTTCAACAGGTGGCGGATGATTTCTTCCTGTAAGGGTCGGAAGCTGTCATAACCGAAATATGATTTTAGAGTTTCTTTCATCAACATTTGTTTAAACTTTGTGGCAAAGGTACGCTTTTCTTTAGCAATCTTTATCATGTCTCGATTTCTGTTTTGATTTTAATGCCCCAAGAGTTAAAGTTTCTTATTATTCACCCTTAATTCCTCTTTTTCAAGGTTTTTGATTGTTTTATTAGAAAAAAAATGCACAAAATAATTGTGTGTTTAAAAAAAAAGTAAGACATTTGTAACATGTAACGTTGCGAATGAGCAATTAATAACAAATAAACAAACCCTAACCAGTTAATTCAATGAGTGATTTAGAGAACAAAAAAGCGGAGGAAGCTCCAAAGAAACGTCCCTACAATTTGAGGGAAAAGAAAGAAAAGAAGGCTGCATATCGGTCATTAATCAGACCGGAACTGGCAGACGAGTTGTATGACAAGATTCTGAACATTGTAGTAGTTCAGAAGAAGTATAAAGATCCTGACTATTCAGCTAAAGATTTGGCTAAAGAGTTGAAGACCAATACTCGCTACCTTTCTGCAGTAGTGAATTCTCGTTTTGGTATGAACTACTCTTGTTTGTTGAATGAGTACAGAGTGAAAGACGCTCTGCATTTGTTGACAGACAAGCGTTATGCCGACAAGAATGTGGAAGAAATCAGTGCAATGGTTGGCTTTGCAAATCGTCAATCTTTTTACGCTGCATTTTACAAGAACGTAGGTGAAACTCCTAACGGATATCGCAAGAAACACGCTGAAAGTAAGAAGTAATTGCGTTTTCCGATACTGACCAAAAGGAATTACCTCTGAATGAAAAGTTCGGGGATAATTCCTTTTCTTATTTAATTAATCAATATCAGTAATTATGAAAAAACATTTTATTTCGATGGCAGTTACCGCTACGATCCTTGCATCCTGCGGTGGGGCCAAAACAACAACTGCCGAGGCAGATAAATTTGATTATACAGTGGAACAATTTGCAGACTTACAAATATTGCGGTACAAGGTTCCCGAATTCGAAACCTTGACGCTGAAACAGAAAGAACTGGTTTATTACCTGACTCAGGCTGCGCTGGAAGGACGCGACATCCTGTTTGATCAGAACGGAAAGTATAACCTGAGAATCCGTCGGATGCTCGAAGCCGTTTACACCAATTATAAAGGAGACAAGTCGGCTCCCGACTTCAAAAATATGGAAGTGTACCTCAAACGGGTATGGTTCTCCAATGGTATTCATCATCATTACGGCATGGAAAAGTTTGTGCCCGGTTTCTCGCAGGACTTCTTGAAACAGGCAGTGCTCGGAACGGACGCCCAATTACTTCCGTTATCAGAAGGACAGACTGCCGAACAACTCTGTGATGAGCTCTTCCCGGTTATGTTTGATCCGGCTATCCTGGCAAAGCGTGTAAATCAGGCGGACGGTGAAGACTTGGTGCTGACTTCTGCCTGCAATTATTACGACGGAGTCACTCAGCAGGAAGCGGAAAGCTTCTACGGAGCAATGAAAGACCCAAAAGATGAAACTCCGGTTTCTTACGGACTCAACAGCCGATTAGTGAAAGAAGATGGGAAAATACAGGAAAAAGTCTGGAAGGTAGGCGGACTTTATACTCAAGCGATTGAAAAGATTGTGTACTGGTTGAAGAAAGCGGAAACTGTTGCCGAAAATGATGCACAGAAAGCTGTGATCAGCAAACTGATTCAATTTTACGAAACAGGCAGCCTGAAAGACTTCGATGAATATGCTATCCTTTGGGTGAAAGACCTTGATTCAAGAATTGACTTCGTTAATGGCTTTACAGAAAGTTACGGCGATCCGCTGGGAGTGAAAGCCAGCTGGGAATCACTGGTCAACTTCAAAGACTTGGATGCTACGCACCGCACAGAGATTATCAGCAGCAATGCGCAATGGTTCGAAGATCATTCGCCGGTTGATAAATCTTTCAAAAAGGAAAAGGTAAAAGGGGTATCTGCCAAGGTGATCACTGCCGCTATTCTTGCCGGCGACTTATATCCTGCAACTGCCATCGGTATCAATCTTCCGAACGCTAACTGGATTCGTGCCCATCACGGCTCTAAGTCAGTTACTATCGGCAATATCACAGATGCTTATAATAAAGCTGCCCACGGTAACGGATTCAATGAAGAGTTTGTCTGCAATGACGAAGAGAGACAGCGGATCGACCAATATGGCGACCTGACAGGTGAACTTCATACAGACTTACATGAATGTCTGGGACATGGTTCGGGCAAATTGCTTCCGGGAGTAGACCCTGACGCTTTGAAAGCGTATGGTTCCACTATAGAAGAAGCACGTGCCGACCTGTTCGGATTGTATTATGTGGCCGACCCGAAACTGGTGGAACTGAAACTTGTTCCGGATGCGGAGGCTTATAAAGCTGAATATTATACTTTCCTGATGAACGGTCTGATGACTCAGCTTGTACGTATCGAACCGGGAAATAATATCGAAGAAGCTCATATGCGCAACCGCCAGCTGATTGCCCGCTGGGTATTTGAGAAAGGTGCTCCTGACAAAGTGGTCGAAATGGTGAAGAAGGATGGAAAGACCTATGTTGTAGTCAATGATTATGAGAAAGTCCGTCAGTTGTTTGGTGAACTGCTGGCTGAAATCCAGCGAATCAAATCGACCGGTGATTTTGAGGGTGCCCGTACATTGGTCGAAAATTATGCCGTGAAGGTTGATCCTGCTTTGCACGCCGAAGTGTTGGCACGCTATAAGAAACTGAATCTGGCTCCTTACAAAGGTTTTATAAATCCGGTTTATGAACTGGTGACTGACAAGGATGGAAATATCACGGACGTTACCGTGTCTTATAATGAAGACTATGTAGAACAAATGTTGCGCTACAGCAAAGATTATTCTCCGTTGCCTTCCGTAAATAATTAATATTGAAAATGGATATAAAAGAACAACTGAAGGATATCAAAACACAGCTCCGTCTCTCTATGAACGGGGCTGTGTCCCAAAGTATGCGTGAGAAGGGATTGGTATACAAACTCAATTTCGGAGTCGAAATCCCCCGCATAAAGATGATTGCCGAAGGGTATGAAAAGAACCATGACCTGGCGCAGGCATTGTGGAAAGAAGACATTCGCGAATGCAAAATCATGGCAGCCATGTTGCAGCCTGTGGATACCTTTTATCCCGAAATAGCTGATATCTGGGTAGAAAGTATCCGTAACATAGAGATTGCGGAACTGACCTGTATGAATCTTTTCCAGCATTTGCCGTATGCCCCTGCTAAATCTTTTCATTGGATGGCTGATGAACAGGAATATGTGCAGACTTGCGGTTTCCTGACGGCTGCCCGTCTTTTGATGAAAAAGGGAGATATGACAGAAAGAGCCTCCGGCGAATTGCTCGATCAGGCACTTTGCGCTGTTCATTCAGAAAGCTATCATGTGCGGAATGCAGCTCTTCTGGCTATCCGTAAGTATATGCAGCATAACGAAGAACACGCTTTCCGTGTTTGCCGGATGGTTGAAGGAATGGCAGATTCCACAGTGGAAGCGGAGCAGATGCTCTATAATATGGTAAAAGAAGAAGCTAGTGATAAGTATTAAGTAATAAGTATTAAGTATTACCATGCGGATATCCGCCGCATGGAATCTAAGTAGCTACGGTTAATACCTAATACTTATTACTTAATACTTATTACTTAATACTTATTACTTATTCTCAGAAATTCTTTTGCTTTCCACAAAAAAGGCTTAACTTTGTTCGCGCTAATTTTGTGCTGATGATGGAAACTCAAAATGTGAAAGATACAGTAAGGCAGATATTCACAGAATATCTCACGGCGAACGGGCATCGTAAGACTCCCGAACGTTACGCCATACTCGAAACTATCTATTCCATCGACGGACATTTCGATATCGATATGCTCTATTCCAGAATGATGGATCAGGAGAATTTCCGGGTGAGCCGGGCAACTCTTTATAATACTATTATTCTGCTTATCAATGCGCGGCTGATCATCAAGCATCAGTTCGGCACTTCCTCCCAATACGAAAAATCATACAATCGCGAGACACATCATCATCAGATATGTACTCAATGCGGCAAAGTGACCGAGTTTCAGAACGAGGAATTGCAGCATGCCATCGAAAATACAAAATTAAGCCGCTTTCAACTTTCGCATTACTCCTTATATATATATGGATTGTGCAGCAAGTGCGACAGAGCTAATAAACGGAAAAAAGTCAGTAACAACAATAAAAAAGAAAAATGAAAGTAGATGTTCTATTAGGATTACAATGGGGCGACGAAGGTAAAGGTAAAGTAGTCGACGTATTAACACCTAAGTACGATGTGGTCGCTCGTTTCCAGGGCGGTCCGAATGCCGGTCATACACTTGAGTTCGAAGGACAGAAGTATGTACTTCGTTCTATTCCTTCCGGTATTTTTCAGGGAGATAAGGTAAATATTATCGGTAACGGTGTAGTGCTCGATCCGGCATTGTTCAAAGCGGAAGCCGAGGCACTCGAAGCATCGGGACACCCATTGAAAGAGCGTTTGCATATTTCTAAGAAAGCTCATCTCATCCTTCCGACACACCGCATACTGGACGCCGCTTACGAAGCAGCCAAGGGAGATGCGAAAGTAGGAACAACCGGTAAAGGCATTGGCCCTACTTATACGGATAAAGTTAGCCGTAACGGTGTTCGTGTAGGTGATATCCTTCATAACTTCGAACAGAAATACGGTGCGGCGAAAGCTCGTCACGAACAAATCCTGAAAAGTCTGAACTACGAATATGACCTCACAGAACTGGAAAAAGCATGGATGGAAGGTATCGAATATCTGAAACAGTTCCATTTTGTAGACAGTGAGCATGAGGTTAACAACTATCTGAAAGACGGCAAGAGCGTTCTTTGCGAAGGTGCTCAGGGAACGATGCTTGATATCGATTTCGGTTCGTATCCGTTTGTTACATCTTCCAATACGGTTTGTGCAGGTGCCTGCACCGGTCTGGGAGTAGCTCCGAACCGTATCGGCGAGGTGTTCGGTATCTTCAAGGCATACTGTACTCGTGTAGGTGCCGGTCCGTTCCCGACAGAACTGTTCGACGAGACTGGTGACAAGATGTGCACACTGGGACATGAATTCGGTTCTGTAACAGGACGTAAACGTCGTTGCGGATGGATTGACCTGGTAGCTCTGAAATATTCCGTTATGATAAACGGTGTTACCAAACTGATCATGATGAAGAGCGACGTGCTCGATACATTCGATACCATCAAGGCTTGTGTTGCTTATAAGGTAGATGGCGAGGAAATTGATTATTTCCCATATGACATCACTGAAGGTGTGGAACCTGTATATGCAGAACTGCCGGGCTGGAAGACAGATATGACAAAGATGCAGAGCGAAGATGAATTCCCGGAAGAATTCAATGCTTATCTGACTTTCCTGGAAGAACAACTTGGTGTGGAAATTAAGATTGTATCTGTCGGACCGGACAGAGCGCAGACAATCGAACGTTATACTGAAGAATAAGAAATGGGGCTGACTAAAAAGTCCGGTAGTATCTTAAGTCTCCTCCTGGAAGGAGGGGAATTGATGATACTATTGCTTTTGGTCTCCTTTGTTCTATAACTTAATGAGAGGCGGAGAAATGGAAATTACTCCGCCTTTTTGTTTTTTCTTTACCCCCAATATTAACTATAACGCATTATGAAAACACATTTCATTACTTTCCTATTTTTAATAGGTATGAGTCTGGGAATCTCCTCCCGGCTCCACGCACAGTCTTCTTACCAGCCTGGTGAAGAAAACCTCAAAGCCCGTGAAGAATTTCAGGATAATAAATTCGGTATTTTCCTTCATTGGGGACTGTATGCCATGCTTGCCACCGGTGAGTGGACTATGACAAATAATAATCTGAATTATAAAGAGTATGCCAAACTGGCAGGCGGCTTCTATCCCTCCAAGTTTGATGCGGATAAGTGGGTGGCTGCCATCAAAGCGTCGGGAGCTAAATATATCTGCCTGACTTCCCGCCATCATGACGGCTTCTCCATGTTCGATACCCAATATTCGGACTTCAATATCGTGAAGGCAACTCCCTTTAAGCGGGATATCATCAAGGAGCTAGCAGCAGCCTGTAGCAAACAGGGAATCAAACTTCATTTCTATTATTCTCATCTTGACTGGACGCGGGAAGATTATCCTTGGGGACGTACAGGACGGGGTACAGGACGTTCGAAGCCGCAAGGAGACTGGAAAAGCTATTATCAGTTCATGAACAATCAGCTGACGGAACTGCTGACTAATTATGGTCCGGTAGGAGCCATTTGGTTTGACGGATGGTGGGATCAGGATGGAAACCCCGGCTTTAACTGGGAATTGCCGGAACAATATGCCATGATCCATAAACTACAGCCGGGCTGCCTGATAGGAAATAACCATCATCAGACTCCTTTCGCCGGTGAAGACATTCAGATATTCGAACGTGACCTGCCCGGAGAAAATACCGCAGGACTTTCCGGACAAAGTGTAAGTCACCTGCCTTTGGAAACCTGCGAAACGATGAATGGTATGTGGGGATATAAGATTACGGATCAAAATTATAAATCAACGAAAACGCTGATTCATTATCTGGTAAAGGCAGCCGGAAAGAATGCGAACCTGTTGATGAATATCGGCCCTCAGCCCGACGGAGAGCTTCCGGAAGTAGCCGTACAGCGGTTGAAAAAAATGGGAGAGTGGATGAATCAATATGGTGAAACGATTTATGGAACCCGTGGCGGTGCGGTTGCTCCGCATGATTGGGGAGTGACGACGCAGAAAGGAAACAAGCTGTATGTGCATATTCTGAATTTGCAGGATAAAGCCCTGTTCCTGCCTTTGGCAGATAAGAAGGTGAAGAAGGCAGTACTGTTTAAGAACGGCACACCTGTCCGCTTCACTAAAAATAAAGAAGGCGTGTTGCTGGAGTTTACGGAGATACCAAAAGATATTGATTACGTTGTAGAACTTACAATTGACTAATTTTTAGCTAATTCTTCATAAAAGCATAGGGAAACTATCGTTACATACGTAGTTTCCCTTTATTTTTGGCAAACAATTTGTTTATAGAGATATAGCTGTCTCTTATACACATCTCCGAGCCCACGAGAC
>ENA-OYWQ01000534-OYWQ01000534.1-human-gut-metagenome-genome-assembly--contig:-NODE-534-length-19056-cov-4.842271_pt1 | contig 19056 bp, 18 predicted proteins | sample MGYA00244810_ERZ653396 | MGnify/ENA primary metagenome ERZ653396 (study PRJEB26926, sample SAMN06165045) | human gut metagenome | biome: ENVO:00009003; feature: ENVO:2100002; material: ENVO:00002003... | reverse complement strand
GTTCGGCAACGTGCTGGGTGCATTCGTCATCATGGAGCTGATCAAGCTCGTGGTGCCTGTGTTCGTCCCGGCGGTGTTCAGCCTGTATTTTGACCTGTTCGACGGTCTGATCCAGACCTACGTGTTCGTGTTCCTGACTTCGCTGTTCATGAAAGAGACCATGGGCGGAGAAGACTGATCCATTGATATTTACTGAATTTAAAAGGAGATTATTACTATGAATGGTTTGATTGCTCTGGGCGCTGGCATTGCAGCGCTGACCGGCATTGGCGGCGGTATCGGCATCGGCATCGCAACGGGTAAGGCAACGGAGGCTATCTCCCGTCAGCCCGAGGCATCCGGCAAGATCCAGACCAACCTGCTGCTGGGCGCTGCTCTGGCAGAAGGTACTGCAATTTTCGGCTTCGTCGTTGCACTGCTGATCATCCTGTTCCTGGGTCAGTAACGGAGGCGCAGACGAATGCTGAAGTTGGATATTAACCTGCTGTGGACCGTCGTGAACGTCCTCGTCATGTATGCGGTGCTGCGCAAGTTCCTGTTCAAGCCTGTTCAGGACGTGATCGCAAAGCGCCAGCAGATGGTGGACGCAAACCTGGCCGATGCGGAGACCTCCAAGAAGGAAGCCGCAGAGACCATGAACGCCGCACAGGAAAAACTGCGCAATGTGGACAATGAGGCCGCTGCCCGCCGCGAAGCCTACGAAAAGCAGGCCGAGGTCGAAAAGCAGCAGCTGCTGGCAGATGCCCGCAAGCAGGCAGACGCCATCGTGGCCGCCGGCAAGGCAAGCGCCGAGGCCGAACGCCAGAGCAAGCTGCGGGAAGCCGATGCCCAGACCACGGCACTGGCCCGTGCGATGTGCGAGAAGCTGCTGGCCCGCAATCTGACCGCCCAGGACGACGCACGTCTGCTGGACGATCTGCTGGAGAAAGCAGGTGCAGGCAATGGCAACTGAATTCAGTCGTGAATTTTTTGCGGACAACCGCATCGTCAAGGCCGAGCTGCGCAGCGCCCGCAAGCCCCGGGAAGAGGAGCTGAACCGGATCCGCGCCGAGGTACGCAAGCTGTATGATGCCACCGAGGTCATCCTGAACGTGACGGTGGACGAGAGCCTGCTGTCCGGCTATGTCCTGCAGGTGGGCGACCGCGTGTTCGATAACTCCGGCCGTCATCAGCTGGACAAGATGATGGAGGGCAAGCCCTCGCTGGCTACCCTCAAGACCCGCATTGAGGACTACAAGCCCGCCGAGACCTCTGCCGAGGGCGGTGTGGTCATCTCCTCTGCCGACGGCATCGTGCACGTCGAAGGCATGAACCGCGCCGTGTACGGCGAGATCGTCACCTTCGACAACGGTGCCAAGGGTATGGTGGAGAGCGTGGACCCCGAACAGCTGGGCATCATGCTGTTCGACGGAGCTGAGACCGTCGGTGTGGGCACCATGGTGACCCGCAGCGGCAAGCGTGCCGGCATCCCGGTGGGCGATGCCTTCCTGGGCCGTGTCATCAGCCCGCTGGGCGAGCCCATCGATGGCAAGGGCCCCATTGAAGCTGTGGGCTACAACCCCATCGAAAAGCAGGCCCCCGGCATTCTGGAGCGTCAGAGCGTGGATACCCCGCTCCACACCGGCATCCTCGCCATCGATTCCATGTTCCCCATCGGCCGCGGCCAGCGTGAACTGATCATCGGCGACCGCCAGACCGGCAAGACCTCCATCGCCACGGACGCCATCCTGAACCAGAAAAACACCGGTGTGCTGTGCATTTATGTGGCCATCGGCCAGAAGGCTTCTTCCATTGCCCGCGTGGCAGGCGATCTGCAGAAGCACGGTGCCATGAGCTACACCACCATCGTGGCGGCTACTGCTTCGGATTCCGCTCCCCTGCAGTACATCGCACCCTATGCCGGCACCGCACTGGCCGAGTACTTCATGAGTCAGGGCAAGAGCGTGCTGATCGTTTACGACGATCTGTCCAAGCATGCAGTGGCCTACCGTGCCATTTCTCTGCTGCTGCGCCGCTCTCCGGGCCGTGAGGCTTACCCCGGCGATGTGTTCTATCTGCACTCCCGTCTGCTGGAGCGCTCCTGCCGGATGCGCGACGATCTGGGCGGCGGTTCCATCACCGCACTGCCTATCGTAGAGACGCAGGCAGGCGACGTTTCGGCCTACATCCCCACCAATGTCATTTCCATCACCGATGGTCAGATCTTCCTCGAGAGCGCTCTGTTCAATGCAGGCAACCGCCCGGCCGTCAATGTGGGTCTGTCGGTGTCCCGTGTGGGCGGCGCTGCCCAGACCAAGGCCATGAAGAAGGCCAACGCCAACCTGCGTATCGAGCTGGCACAGTACAAGGATATGGAGTCCTTTGCACAGTTCAGCTCGGATCTGGACGCAGAGACCCGCCGCCAGCTGGACCACGGCAAGGCTCTGATGGAAATGCTCAAGCAGCCGCTGTATCAGCCCAAGTCCGACGCCGAGCAGGTGGTCACGCTGGTGCTGGCTTCCCACGGTGTGCTGGACGAACTGCCCACTGCCGAGCTGCGCGCCAAAACTTCCGCATTTGTGCGTCAGTTCCGCGCGGATGTGTCCGGTACGATGGATAAGATCACCGCCACCGGCAAGCTGGAACCTGAAATGGTCGATGCCATCCTGAACGCCTGGAAAGCTTATGCGGGAGGCGACAGCCATGCCGTCCAGTAAGCTGCTGAAGGAGCGCATCGAGAGCATTCAGGACACCATGAAGATCACGAACGCCATGTACCTGATCTCCTCGTCCAAGCTGCGCAAGGCACGTAAGAACTACCAGAATGTATCGCCCTACTTCAACCGTATGCGCGATACCATTTCCCGCGTGGTGCCCCACCTGCCGGAAGAGCCGGTGCATCCGTTCTTCCACGAGCGTAATATCGCAAACCCCAAGCGGGCCTACATCGTGCTGACGGCAGATAAGGGCATGGCAGGCGCTTACAACCAGAACATCATCAAGTTCCTCAAGGAAAATGCGGATGAGAACGACCGGTTCTATGTGATCGGCCAGACCGGCTACCGCGCCCTGTACCACAAGGATCCGCGGCTGGTGGAGGATTTCCACTACGGTGCCACGGAGCCTACGCTGCAGCGTGCCCGCGATATCACGATGGACGCCATCGATGATTTCAAGACCGGCAAGCTGGATGAGATCTATCTCATCTATACCCGCATCGAGAATGCACTGACCAGCGAGCCCACCATGGTGCGTCTGCTGCCGCTGGACCGCGCCCATCTGCAGCCTGCCCCCAAGGGTCTGGGCGATCCGAAGGGCGATGTGGAGATGTTCCCGTCTGCATGGACGGTGTTTGAACAGATCGCGCCCATTTATATGCACGGCATGATCTTTGGTGCCATGACCGAGAGCTTCTGCGCAGAGCAGAGCGCCCGCATGACCGCCATGGATTCCGCCACCAAGAACGCCAACGATATGATCCGGGAGCTGCAGCTGGAATACAACCGCACCCGTCAGGGCTCCATCACACAGGAGATCACCGAGATCATCGGTGGTGCGGCTGCCGTGCAGGACCGGGCGGAATAAAACGTATTTACAAATTAGTATAGAGGCAATCGTATGATACAGGGAACTATTATTCGCGTAGCCGGCCCTGTGGTGGACGTGCAGTTCACCGCAGGCAAGCTGCCTGCCCTGCAGGAAGCGCTTACCGTGACCGCCGAGGGCACCGAGCGCACGATGGAAGTGACACAGCATGTCAACGAGACCACTGTGCGCTGCATCATGCTTTCCGCCAGCGAGGGTCTGGGCAAGGGCATGACCGTGACCGCTACCGGCCACGGCCTGACCGCACCGGTGGGTGAAGCCACGCTGGGACGCATGTTCGACCCGCTGGGCAGACCCATCGACGGCAAGGGCTCTGTGGATGATGTGCCGCATTGGCCCATCCACCGCAAGGCCCCCAGCTTTGCGGAGCAGAAGCCCGCGACCGAGATCCTGGAGACCGGCATCAAGGTCATCGACCTGCTGGCCCCCTATGCAAAGGGCGGCAAGATCGGTCTGTTCGGCGGTGCAGGCGTCGGCAAGACCGTGCTGATCCAGGAACTGATCCACAACGTGGCCACCGAGCACGGCGGCTACTCCATCTTCACCGGCGTCGGCGAGCGCTCCCGCGAGGGCTGCGACCTTTGGGGCGAGATGAACGAGTCCGGTGTTCTGAATAAGACCGCACTGGTCTTTGGTCAGATGAACGAGCCCCCAGGAGCACGTATGCGTGTTGCCGAGACCGGCCTGACCATGGCAGAGTACTTCCGTGAGGAGACCCACAAGGACGTGCTGCTGTTCATCGATAACATCTTCCGTTTCGTGCAGGCAGGCTCCGAGGTGTCCGCTCTGATGGGCCGTATGCCTTCTGCTGTGGGCTACCAGCCCACTCTGGCCAACGAGCTGGGCGCTCTGCAGGAGCGCATCACCTCCACCAAGGAAGGCTCCATCACCTCGGTGCAGGCCGTCTACGTCCCCGCCGACGACCTGACCGACCCGGCCCCCGCCACCACCTTTGCACATCTGGATGCCACTACCGTGCTGTCCCGTAAGATCGTGGAGCAGGGCATTTACCCGGCCGTGGACCCGCTGGCATCCACCTCCCGCATTCTGGAAGCAGACATCGTGGGCGAGGAGCACTATCGCGTGGCCCGCAAGGTGCAGTCCATTCTGCAGCGCTATCAGGAACTGCAGGACATCATTGCCATTCTGGGCATGGATGAGCTGGACGAGAACGACAAGCTCACCGTTGCCCGTGCCCGCAAGCTGCAGAAGTTCCTGTCCCAGCCCTTTGCTGTGGCCGAAAACTTTACCGGCCTGAAGGGCAAGTATGTGCCGCTGCAGGATACCGTGCGCGGCTTTGCCGCCATTGTGGACGGCGAGGCCGACGATCTGCCGGAGTGGGCGTTCTTCAACGTTGGTACGCTGGAAGATGCCCGCCAGAAGGCAGCGGAAAAGCTGGCTGAGGAAAAGGGCGGTGCCATCTGATGAACAAGTTCATGCTGAACATCACTGCATCCAGCGGTGAGTACTATCAGGGCGATTGCGAAGACCTTGTGCTGCCCATCAGCGATGGCGTGTACGGCATACAGGCCGGACACAGCCCGGTGCTGGTGGCCATCCACATGGGCATCCTGCACTTTGAGGTGAACGGTGAAAGCCAGGACATTCTGGTAGGCGATGGCATTGCCGAGGTGACGCCTGCCTATGTGATGGTGCTGGTGGACAGCGCCGAGCGTCCGGAGGATATCGACAAGAACCGTGCCGAGGCTGCCCGCATCCGTGCCGAGGAGCGTTTGCAGCATCAGCAGAGCATGCATGAATATTATCAGAGCAAGATCGCGCTCGACCGTGCGATGCAGCGCCTGCAGGCCGCTGCAAAGTACCGGCGCTGAGAATGAGCCGCATCTGCCAGGACAAGATCTGAAAAAAGAGCATCATTTGTATCCGTTGAGGGTGCAAAGTGATGCTCTTTTTTGTTTCAGGCGGTTCCATGGAACGCAGCTTTCGTGTATAATAAGGTCAATGCAACCCCGCGTGTTGTGCGGGAAAGGAGGAGGTTTTCCATGATCCAATTCGGCTTGCGTCTGCATGACGCGGAAAAGCTGCCCGTTGAACAGGTGCTGCCGCTGGTGCGCCAGAAAGGCTTTACCTGCGCCCATGTGGCCCTGAGCAAATCCTTCAAGGAGCTGCCCTGCACCCCCAGCGCCCTGACCCCCGGCTATGCGCTGTATCTGCGGCATCTGTTTGAGAAAAACGGCATCGACATTGCCGTGCTGGGCAACTACCTGAACCTTGCCCACCCGGATGCGGATGCCCTGCACGCCATTCAGGAAAAATACTATGCCCATATCCGCTTTGCAAGTCTTCTGGGCTGCGGCATGGTGGGCACCGAGACCGGTGCGCCCAACGCGGAGTACAAATTCTGTCCGGAGTGCCGCAGCGACGAAGCCCTTGCTACTTTTATCCGGAACTTCAAGCCGGTGGTGCGCTGTGCCGAGCAGTACGGCGTGACCATTGCCATTGAGCCGGTGGTCAAGCACATCGTGTACGATGCCAGACGCGCCCGCACCGTGCTGGACGAGATCGGCAGCCCGAACCTGCAGATCCTGTTCGACCCCGTCAACCTGCTGAACATGGAAAATGTGGACCGCCGCGAGGAAGTGTTCGCCGAGGCCATCGAGCTTCTGGGTAAGGATATCGCCATGATCCACTTCAAGGATTTCCTGCGCAAGGATGCGGGCGGCCAGCTGGCTGCTACGGGTGCAGGGCAGGGAGGCATGGAGGACTACCGCACCATCCTGCGCTTTGCAAAGCAGGAAAAGCCCTATATCTTTGCAACGCTGGAGAACACCACCCCGGAAAACGCGGTGGAATGCCTGAACTACCTGAAAAAGCAGTACGACGAGTGCTGAACACTTTATAACAAGAAAAACATCTGCAAGCTTTGCCCGGAATGGGGCAGCTTGCAGATGTTTTTTGTATCAGATGAAGTTTATGGTTCGGCCTTTTACAAATTGCAATTAAGAAGTAGTTTCGCTGAAAATGCCCAGAACGAAAGCGGAGGACATGAAGATCATTCCAGATTCAGCTTATGCTCCATCAGCCAGCGGGTCAGCAGAAAGTACCCTGCGGCAAAGGCAATGCTGACCGCCAGCCCGAACAGGGTGGTGAACGCACTGGGCGCAGCAATGGAAACATCTACACCGCCAAGGGTGGGATAGGAAACAGCCTGCAGCATGTCGGCACTGCTGACACCGGAGCTCAGCCAGTTCTGCAGGAAGGACAGCAGGAAAAATGCCAGAATACCGGCCGGGACCATGTGCTTTTTGAACTGGTGGCCGATCATGCATGCGGCATAGATGCACAGGATGCTGGACACCAGCGCCACAAGCCCGTTCAGCGTTTCAAAGGCCAGCCAGAGCCACCCGGAGCTGCCGGTCATGCGGAAGATCTCTCGGAAAATCTCTACCACTTTCTGCCACAGCTCCGGCAGCTGCTGCAGGGCCGCGCTGTTCAGAGACAGAGCCAGCAGCATCACCGCAAAGGAGAAAATACCCACGATGCTGCTGCAAAGCATCCAAACCACGCTGGAGATCAGCTTGGAAAGGATGAGCTGGCTTTCCGTCACCGGCAGGGTGTGCATCAGGTAGCCTTCGCGGCCCAGCAGATTGCGGGTGAAGCGGGTCACAATGGTCATCACGGACACCACTGCCACCGCAACGGCTACGATCATGTAGGCGAACAGCAGCAGAGATGCAAAGTTGTCCTTGGAAGAGCTGCGCAGGGAAAAGCCGCTCAGCACTGCCAGCGCAACAAGGGCCAGATACAGCCCGCCATAGGTGCGGCCGGTGGCCTTGAATTCATATTTTAACAGCTGTTTCAGCATTTGAATACCTCCCGGAAATATGCATCCACGCTCATGCCCTCGGTCTCGCGCAGCTCTTCGGCATTGCGGTGGGCGAACACCCGGCCATCCTTCAAAAAGACGGCTTCGTCCAGAATTGGCTCGATATCGCCGATGAGGTGGGTGGATAGAATGACGGTCGCATCCCGGCTGTAGTTGTTCAGGATGGTGCTCAGGATATAGTCCCGGGCGGCAGGGTCCACGCCGCCAATGGGCTCATCCAGCAGGTAGAGCTTTGCGGCGCGGCTCATGGCAAGGATCAGCTGCACCTTTTCCTTGCTGCCCTTGGAGAGGGTCTTGAGCCGCGCCTTCGGTTCCAGTTCCAGCCGGGCCAGCATTTCGTTTGCCTTAGCGGGGTCAAAATCGGCATAAAATTCGTGGAACATTTCCACCAGCTGCTCCACACGCATCCAGTCCGGCAGCCAGTCGGCGTCCGGCAGATAGGACACGATGGCTTTGGTGTCCGGCCCGGGGGTCATGCCGGCGATCCGGATGCTGCCTGCACTGGGCTGCAGCAGACCGTTCGCCAGCTTGATGAGGGTGGTCTTGCCGCTGCCGTTGGGGCCAAGCAGACCCACGATGCGGCCAAAGCCGATGTGCAGGTCTACATTTTCCAGTGCAGTCTTATCCTTCTGATAGCACTTGGTCAGTGCTTCACAGCTCAAAAGCTCACTCATTGCGATCCTCCTTTGCGTCCCAGTGTTCCAAAAGCGCGGCCGCCTGTGCGGGACTGTAGCCGATGCCGCGCATCTTTTCCAGAAAATCCGACGCCAGCGTCCGGGCGGTGTCGGCGCGAAGCTGTTCGATCAATGCAGTATCCTCCGTAACATAGCGGCCTGCGGTGCGTTCGGTGCGCACCAGCCCTTCCGTCTCCAGCTGGGCAAGGGCCCGCTGCATCGTGTTCGGGTTCACCCCGGCGGCTGCGGCCAGATCACGCACCGAATCCAGATGCCCGCCCGGCGGGTAGGTGCCGGCCAGGATCCGGGCCTTCAGCCGTTCCACAAGCTGGGCATAGATCGGGCGGCTGGCATCAAACTGTTCGCCCATGGTATCATCTCCTTGTCTCATTGTACTAAGCGCTTGATACAATAATACACGATTTGCTCTGTTTGTCAAGGGAAAAAAGAAAAAACACCATAAAACTGTGGGAAATTGGAAAAGTGCCCATAAAACACTGCACATTGATAAAAAATTACAATAAATTCAAACAATTTCACATTGCAAAGCTTTTGACACTGTGCTATGCTGAAAAACAGAGAGCTCCGCCCGGAAAGCGGCGGAAAAGAGATTTGGAGGAAAAATAACTATGGCTGACCGCATCGTTCTGAATACCATCTCCTACCATGGCCACGGTGCCATTGAGAACATCGTTCCCGAACTGACCGCCCGCGGCTACAAGAAGGCATTCGTCTGCTCCGATCCCGACCTGATCAAGTTCGGCGTCACCAAGAAGGTCACCGATCTGCTGGATGCTGCAAACTTTGCCTATGCTGTTTACAGTGAGATCAAGCCCAACCCCACCATCGCCAACGTGCAGGACGGCGTGGCCGCTTTCAAGGCTGCTGAAGCTGACTGCATCGTGACCATCGGCGGAGGCTCCTCCATGGATACCGCAAAGGCCATCGGCATCATCATCAACAACCCCGAGTTTGCGGATGTCCGCTCTCTGGAAGGTGTTGCTCCCACCAAGAAGCACGCTGTGTTCACCATCGCTGTTCCCACCACCGCCGGCACTGCTGCTGAGGTCACCATCAACTACGTCATCACCGATGTGGAGAAGAAGCGCAAGTTCGTCTGCGTGGATACCAACGATATCCCCGAGATCGCTGTGGTCGATCCCGATATGATGTCCTCCATGCCCAAGGGCCTGACCGCTGCCACCGGCATGGATGCTCTGACCCACGCCATCGAGGGCTACATCACCAAGGGTCACTGCGTCATCTCCGATATGTTCCATCTGGAAGCCATCAAGCTCATCAGCCAGAGCCTGCGTGGCGCAGTGCAGAACACCCCGGAAGGCCGCGAGGGCATGGCTCTGGGCCAGTACATCGCCGGCATGGGCTTCTCCAACGTGGGTCTGGGCATCGTCCACTCCATGGCACATGGCCTGTCCGCTCTGTACGACACCCCGCACGGTGTGGCCTGCGCCATCCTGCTGCCGGTGGGTCTGGAGTACAACAAGAGCGTCGCCGGTGAGCGCTACCGCGCCGTGGGCAAGGCCATGGGCGTTGTGGGCATCGATGAGATGAACGATGTGGAAGCCGCTGACGCAACCATCGCCGCCGTCAAGCAGCTGAGCGCAGACGTGGGCATCCCCACAAATCTGCACGGCATCCTGAAGGAAGAGGATATCCAGTTCCTCGCCGAGTCCGCATTTGCGGATGCCTGCCGTCCCGGCAATCCCCGCGACACCAGCGTGGAAGAGATCGTGGAGCTGTATAAGAGCCAGCTGTGATTCCGCTCTGTAAATTCAAGCTGTAATTTTGGGCCCTGCTGTCCTTCGGGATGGCAGGGCCTTTTTCTAAGATGTATCTGAAAACAAAGCAACAGACTGGATCTTCGTCTTTTCAGAGATGCCCGGAGAGCCTGCCGCGTCGCAGAGTGACAAAATTTCTGCACGGCTCTTGTACACAGCGCCCAAAACGGGTACAATCAATGCAGTAAGAAAAAACTGGAAGCGAAAGGAACATTATGACGCTGAACTTCTATACTCTGGGTGTTATTTATCTAGTATATTCCTTTCTGGGCTGGGTGGCTGAGACGGTAGTCGCGACCATCCGGGGCGGAAGGTTTGCCAACCGCGGTGCGGCGGCAGGCCCGTTCTGCTTTATCTACGGTACTACCGGCGTGCTGCTGGCCGTGAGTTTCGGCGACCTGCGCACCGAGCCGGTCTACCTGTTCTTTGCCTGTATGATGGCGGCAACGGTGATGGAATGGATCACCGCCAAGCTGTTGGAACGCCTGCACCGCCGCAAGTGGTGGGACTATTCCGGCAAAAAATTCAATCTGAACGGCTATGTGTGCCTGCAGTATTCGCTGCTGTGGGGTGCACTGGGCACGGCAAGTGTGCTGTGGGGCAATAATGTGTTGCTGCAGCTGTGCGCGCATATCCCTGTCTGGCTGCTGCGCCCGGCAGTATGGGTCTCGCTGACGGTGGCGGTGCTGGACCAGATCGGTTCGGCGGTGCTGGTGCAGCAGTATGCGGCCCGGCACCCGGTGCTGGAGCAGCTCAACCAGAGACTGGGAAAGCGGTCGGATACGCTGCGCCGCAGGATCGCGCTTTACATTGAAAAACGCATCCAGTATGCTTACCCGGCTGCGGCCCGGCAGGAGCAGACTGCGCTCCGGAAGGGGGAAAAGAACTTCCTCAGCGTGTCCGATCTGCTGTGGCTGTTCGTGATCGGCGCGTTTCTGGGCGACATGGTGGAGACGGTGTTCTGCCGCGTGACCGCCGGGGTCTGGATGAGCCGCTCCAGTCTGGTCTGGGGGCCGTTCAGCGTGGTGTGGGGTCTGGCGCTGGTGCTGGCAACGGTGCTGCTGCGTCAGGAAAAGGACCGGAGCGACCGCTACCTGTTCGCCTTTGGCACCGTCATGGGCGGTGTGTACGAATACGTGTGCAGCGCCGTCACCGAGCTGCTGTTCGGCACCGTGTTCTGGGACTACAGCAAGTTCAAGTTCAATCTGGGCGGGCGCATCAACCTGCTGTACTGCTTTTTCTGGGGCATTGCGGCGGTGGTATGGATGCGCTACGGCTATCCGCTGGTGCTCAGAGGCATGGAGAAGGTGCGCAGCCGCGTCCGCCCATGGATGACCGTCCTGCTGGCCGTATTCATGGCGGTGAACATGCTCACCAGTGCGCTGGCGCTGGCCCGGTACGATGCCCGCACCAGCGGTGAAGGCCCCAAGAACAGCATCGATACGCTGCTGGATGCGCATTTTGACGATGCCCGCATGGAGCGTATTTATCCCAACGCGAAGAAAGTAGCCAAGGCCGGATGAAATTTCAACGCTCCTCTTGCACTTTGGTGCAAAAACCGGTATAATATTTTTCGGATAAAAGGGAGTAAAGGGCGCTCGTTTTGCAAAAACGGTGCGCTGTGGCGCAGCGACATCCCGGCAGAAATGCCCGCTGTGTCACCGGAAGCTTGAGACTTTTATTACACTTTCCCGTTTCTGGGCAGGATGTAATAAAGGTCTCTTTTTTATTGCTGCTCTGCCAAAAACAAAAGGAGGAAAACTATGCTCATTCCTGTTTTGCTGTTCATCGTGGGCCTGCTGTGCCTCATCAAGGGCGGTGACTGGTTCGTGGATGGTGCCACGGGCATTGCCCGCCGCTTCCATGTGCCGGAGCTGCTCATCGGTGCCACCGTGGTGTCCATCGGCACCACCCTGCCGGAGGTGATGGTCTCCACCACCTCGGCCTTTACCGGCCACGGCGAGATCGCCTATGGCAACGCCATCGGTTCGATCATCTGCAATGCATCGCTCATTGCGGCCCTCACCATTGCGGTAAAGCCGGGGAAGGTAGACCCCAAGAGCCTGCGCACGCCGGTGCTGTTTTTCTTTGTGGCAGCGGCCTTCTATGCCGGTGTGGCCTACACCACCGGCTACTTCTCCCGCCCGGTGGGCCTGATCCTTCTGGCCATGTTCGCAGCGTATATCATCTGCAACGTGATGGCCATGAAGAACGCCCCCGCCCCGGAAGAAGAGGAAGAACCGGAAGAAAATGCATCCTTTGCCAAGGAGCTGGGCCTGCTGGCCGTGGGCGCTGTGCTCATTGCCGTGGGTGCCAACCTGCTGGTGGACAACGGTACCCTGATCGCACAGGCACTGGGCGTGCCGGAGTCGGTGATCGCGCTCACCTTCGTGGCGCTGGGCACCTCGCTGCCGGAGCTGGTAACGGCCATCACCTCGCTGGCAAAGGGCCACGGTGCACTTTCGCTGGGCAATGTCATTGGTGCAAACGTGTTCAATCTGGTGCTGGTGAGCGGCGTTTCCGCCGCGGTGGCACCCTTTACCATTCCGCAGAACTCCATGCTCTTCGGCCACAATGCATCGCTGGTGCTGGAGTTCCCGGTCATGTTCGCCGTGATGCTGCTGCTCACCCTGCCCGCTCTCTTCAAGGGCAAGCTGAGCCGCCCGCAGGGCATTGCGCTGCTGTGCATCTACGCGGCATTCTGTGTGGTGCAGTTCACCATCTGATAAAACAGCAAAAGGCCGACGCAGCACTGCGTCGGCCTTTTGCCGTTTTAAGGGTTACTTTTTCAAATGGGAATCCCAGCCGGAAGAGGTGATGACCTGCTGATCCGGTGTGCACCACATGGCTTCCACGCCGTCCAGACTTTCCACGATCTTCATCCCGTCCTCCAGCGGCTGGCAGAACAGGCCGGTGGTCAGGCAGTCGGCAAGGCCGGAGTCGCTGCACAGCACGGTCACGCCGTTAAAGTAGGCGGCGGGGAACAGGGTATCCGGGTCGATCAGGTGGTGGTAGCGCTTGCCGTCCACCACGTAGTAGCGCTGGTAGTCGCCGCTGGTCACAAGGGCCATATCGCTCATGTTGATGGCACCGTCCAGCATGGAATCCGAGGTGTATACATCCGAAGAGCTCCACGGGTTTTCCACGCCGCCGGTCCACTGGCTGCCGTCCGGTTTTACACCAATGGCGCGCAGGTTGCCGCCCACGCTCACCAGAGCGCTGGTCAGGCCGCGGGCCTCGGCAGCCTGACACACCATTTCCACGGCGTAGCCCTTGCCCACGCTGCCCACATCCAGCAGCATTTCTGGGTCGGCCAGATAAACGGTCTTGGCATCCGCGTCGATGATCACGTTGTTGATATCACAGTGCTGGGCGGCTGCTTCCAGCTCTTCCATGGTGGGCAGCTTGTTGTCGGCATCCGTCTCGGCGGCTTCGGCAGCTTCGCGGTAATTGTGCCAGATATTCAGCACGCTGCCCATGGCAATGTTCAGCTTGCCGTTGGTGGTCTGGTACATCTGGTCGGCCAGCTCCAGCATGGAGAGGATGCGGTCGTCCACCTCCACCGGAGCGCTGCCGGCATTGTCGTTGATGGTCTTGACGTTGGTCACGCCGGGGTAATCGTTGTAGATATCATACAGCTGGTTATAGGTAATAAGGTCTGCGTGCAGGGCATCCATCTGGGTGTTGAATTCTTCCTCGCTCTCGCAGTAGGCGATCACCTGCGTTACGGTATCGAACACATCATAAAAAACGGTGGAATAGCGGGTAAGCTCTTTCTTTTTGGAGGCACAGCCTGCCAGCAGGCTCAGGCAGAGCACCCCGGCCAGCAGGGCGCTGACGAAACGTTTTGCGCGGGTCTTCATACGGTGTGGTTCTCCTTTGCGGCGGTAAAGGCGGCGTGCTCCTCCTGCAGGTGGGCCAGCAGATCGCCGAACACCCAGCTGCGGTTGGAGGGAGTCACAACGGCCTTGAGCGGAATGGTGACCTGTGCCTGCTTCATCAGATCCAGCAGGGTGTCCACATCCTTCTCCTTGAAGTTGGCCAGAACCACTGCCGGCGGGTAGGCACCCGGTTCCAGCACCAGCGTGCGGGCGGCCTTGGTCTCCACCTCGCCCAGCAGCTGGGCCACGGTCTTGCCCGCATCGGCAGGGGAGACGAGCAGCACCTTCATGCCAAAGGCAGGAGCCATGCCTTCCAGCTTGCCGCGGTCGGCGGGGGAAAGGTTCCAGCCCAGAACCAGCGGGACACCGGCGTTCTGGTTGCGTGCGATATGTGCTTTCATAAAAAAACCTCATTTCAGGGTGGATTGCAAATACACTATAGTATAACACAAATACGCAAAAAATGGAATGCCGGGGGGGCCGGTACTACCGGGAAAAGTTTCAGAGAATTTCGAGCAAAGGCAACAAAAATTAGAAGAAATTACAAGGCAAATTTCAGTGCAGGTGAAGATTGTATGCAGAAAATAGAGGTGCTATACTAAAAATGCGAGACATAAGTCTCAGAAATTTAACAGAAAGCAGAGGTTTTGAGGATGAAAAAACAGAAGATGCGGTTCATCAGTGCAGTGCTTGCGGCATGCATGATGACATCTGTCCTTCCGGTCAATGCACTTGCTCTGGGGGGGTACGCCTGAAAATGGCGTAACTGCGCAGGAAAACGCGGAAACGGCCACGACGATCCCCACTACGGGCATGAAAATCACCGCAGGCGGCAATTACGAGATCCAGGCGGGGACTACTTATACTGGTAAAATCGTGATCAATACGACACAGCCGGTGAATATTGCCATTAAAGGTAATGTTACATTCAAAGATTCTGATCCTTTTATCGATGTGGAAAATGCAGGAATCGTAAATATTAAGAGTGAAGCCGATTATGAAGTTGACTGTGCAACGTATGGAAAACACTTCATAATGGTAGCATCTCCGTCAGCACAGGTGACAATTGAAAAAGGTAAATACACATCGAGAACCTTTAATGTAGGCATGGTTCCTGCAGGTACACTTACGGTAAATGATGCAGAAATGGAATCGAATGCTTACTGTCTGACAGCTTCAGGTTCTGGAAGGGTGATTATTAACGGGGGTACGTATATACATGATAAAAACCCGGCAGAAGAAAGAGCTGTTTTTTGGATTTTTAGTGGTGGCCACATGACGTTGAACGATGTTACCGCAATCTCCGCGGAACCTGTTATCCTTAACAGTACCGGCACGGTGGACGTCAATGGCGGCGACTTCAAAACCACCGGCACAAAAAGCTGCTTTGTCAACAACTCTGCAAACCTGACCATTAACAAGGGCAGCACAACAGACGGAACCTTTGTGTCTGAGGGTGCCAGCTGCATTGACAACAACTGGGGTCAGGTACGGATCAACGGCGGCAGCTTTACTACGGACGCCGATATTGCTGTCAAAAACTGCGGAGGTCTGCGCCTTAATGGCGGCACGGTCGAAGCGCCGAAGGGCACCGCCATTGACATTTCGGGCGAAAGCGGCGATGTGCAGCTGAACAGCGGCACCATCCGCAACAGCGTCACCGGTGTCCGTGTGGCCGATGCAGGCGATTCGGAGATCGACCTGAAGGCTGTGACCTTTGAGAATAATACTGATGATATTAGTCTGGGAAATGACCAGCAGATCAACATCAAAAAAAGCTTTGTCGGTACGGCAAAGATCCGGGTGGATGACCCTGCGCGGGGCCGTCAGATCACAACGGACAACGAGGATCTCAGCTATCAGAACAAGCTGAAACTCTTCAGCATGAATTCTGGCTACATCATCGGCTATAAGCGCGGCGATGATGGCGTGGAATACCGCTATCTGGCAGATGCCAACGGCAACATCGTCAACGCTGTAAATGCGAAGGCAACCGCTGACCTCGGTGCCGGGGAGCAGGAGTTGGACACCGCCACCGTTGTGCCGGAAAACACCCCCGTGACCGTGACGGCAAACATCCCGGAGGGCGCAGAGTTCCTCGGCTGGAGCGCCGTGCGTGCTGACGGCATTGCGCTGAAGCTGGGCGATGATCAGACCGCACACTTTAAGATGCCCGGTTGCAACGTGACCGTCGAAGCGCTGTATCAGGGTGGAAATGGTGACATCGACAACCCGAGCAGCGGCGGCAGCAGCGATGTGGTGGCCGGCATTGCGGCTGTTGCGCTGACCGGTGCAGCCGTGTGGGGCATTTACGAAACCGGAACCGGCATCTATCGCGTGCTGAATATGCCCGGCGTCCCCATGCCCTCCAACCGCGCCGGTCTGGCGACCCTGATCTGGGAAAAGGCCGGCTGCCCGGAACCGCAGACGGTGAAGAGCTTCAGCGACATCGATGACGCCGACCTTCATCTGCGGCAGGCTGCCAGCTGGATGGAAGAGCAGGGTCTGATGGACGATGTGAAGGAAAACGAGTTCCGCCCCTATCGCTATGTGACCAAGCTCCAAACCTGCCTTGTCTGGGATAAGGCCAAGGAAGAGAACCTGATCTCCTGAAAAAGTAGATCATTCTTGTAACAACCCCGGGGTGACCGCAAGCGCCCCGGGGTTGTTTTTTTCACAGGAAAAGTGGCAGAACCGGAAATGCAGTGTGAAAAAGCAACGAGGAAGATCCCGCAGGATCTTCCTCGTTGCAAACACAAAATAATAATTCCGCAGAGGATAGTTCAAATCATCAGTTCAGCTTCTTGCCGAAGAACTCCACCTCTTTGCCGATGAACTGCATCAGCTCGTCGAACTGGTCGGGGGTCAGGCTCTGGGCACCGTCGCACTTTGCCTTGGCGGGGTTGTTGTGCACCTCGATCATCAGGCCGTCGGCACCGGCAGCAACAGCGGCCTTTGCCAGATCCGGCACCATCCATGCGTGGCCGCAGGCATGGCTGGGGTCCACAATAACGGGCAGGTGGGTCATCTTGTGCAACATCACCACACCGGCAAGGTCGAGGGTGTTGCGCATGCTGGTCTCAAAGGTGCGGATGCCGCGCTCGCAGAGGATGACGTTCTCGTTGCCCTCAGCCATGATGTACTCGGCGCTCATCACGAACTCTTCCAGCGTATTGGCAAGGCCGCGCTTGAGCAGCACCGGCTTCTTCTGACGGCCAACGGCCTTGAGCAGCTCAAAGTTCTGCATGTTGCGGGCGCCCACCTGAATGAGGTCTACATTCTCGAACAGGGGCAGGTGCTCGGTGTTCATGATCTCGGTCACGATGGGAGCACCGGTGGCGCGGCGTGCCAGCTTGAGCAGGTCGAGGCCCTCGCTGCGCATACCCTGAAAGGAGTAGGGCGAGGTGCGGGGCTTGAATGCGCCGCCGCGCAGCAGGGAAGCACCCGCAGCCTTCACGCGCTGTGCGCAGTAGGTGATCTGCTCCTCGCTCTCAATGCTGCAGGGGCCGGCAATGACCGCAAAGTTTCCGCCGCCGATCTTTACGCCGTCCACATCGATCACGCTGTCGTCCGGGTGGAACTTGCGGTTGGCCTTCTTATAAGGCTCGGTCACGCGGCGGCAGGTCTCCACCACCGGGTTTGCCAGCACCCAGCTCTCGGCCACGGCCTTGGTGTCGCCGATCAGGCCCAGAATGTGGCTCTCACTGCCCTTGGAATCGTTGATCTGCAGGCCCATATCCTGCAGTTCGTGGCAGAACTCGCGTACCTGTACCTCAGGTGCGTTCTGTTTGAGTACGATGATCATAGTGTTTTGTCTCCTTTGCCTTATCGTGTGAAACGGCGAGGGAGACCGGCTCCTTTGCCGCAGCTTGCAGTGTCAAACTTCAGGGTTCTGAAGTGTGTGACGCTATGATATCACTTCAGGAAACTGAAGTCAAGAGAATTTTGAATTTTTTGAAGAAAGTGGTAGAATGGGGGCAGGAAAAGGAAAAGCAGGCTCGCCCTCTCAGCTTCGCTTGCGCTCAGCAGCTCCCCCAAAGGGGGAGCCCTTGGCAAAAACGGAAACTTTGCGTGGATTGCCAAAGCCTCTCACTTTGGGAGAGGTGGCATTGCGTTAGCAATGACGGAGAGGGCGAGGACGCTTACCGATAGGATAAAACTATGAAACTTTTAAATGAAATTCTAGGCACAAAATACCCCATCATTCAGGGCGGCATGGCCAACATTGCCACCGGCGAGTTTGCCGCCGCCTGCTCCAACGCGGGTGCGCTGGGCATCATTGGTGCGGGCGGCATGAACGCCGACACCCTGCGCCAGAACATCCTCCGCTGCAAAGAGCTGACCGACAAGCCTTTTGGCGTGAACATCATGCTCATGCATCCGCAGGCAGATGAGTTTGCCAAGATCGTGGTGGAAGAGGGCGTGCCCGTTGTGACCACCGGTGCAGGCAACCCGGGCAAATATATCCCCGCGTGGAAAGCGGCAGGCATCAAGGTGATCCCGGTTGTCGCCGCCGCCGTTCTGGCAAAGCATCTGGAGCCGCTGGGCATCGATGCTGTCATTGCTGAGGGCACCGAGAGCGGCGGCCATGTGGGCGAAATGGCTACCATGGCGCTGGTGCCGCAGGTGGTGGATGCCGTAAATGTACCCGTCATTGCGGCTGGCGGCATCGCCGATGGCCGCCAGCTGGCAGCAGCTCTGGCTCTGGGTGCCTGCGGCGTGCAGGTAGGCACCTGCCTGCTGGTGAGCGAGGAGTGCCCCATCCATGTCAATTACAAGCAGGCCGTGCTCAAGGCCGGGGCCAACGACACCACCGTCACCGGCCGCTCCACCGGGGCGCCGGTGCGGGTGCTCAAGAACAAGATGGCCCGGGAATATCTGCGCATGGAGAAGAAGGATGTCCCCCTGGAGGAGATGGAGCAGCTCACCCTGGGCTCCCTGCGGAAGGCCGTGTTCGACGGCGACGTGGACGGCGGCAGCTTCATGGCCGGCCAGGTGGCCGGTATGGTGCACGAGCTCCGTCCCCTGCGGCAGATCTTTGAGGAGCTGATGGCCGGATATGCGGCCGTGCGAAAGGGGCTGAGCGAATGAGTCTGGCCTTTCTGTACGCCGGGCAGGGCAGCCAGCACCCCGGCATGGGGGCCGATCTCTACGAGGCCCATCCCGCCTTCCGCGCCGTGCTGGACACCGCCGGCGTGGACTTCGATCTGAAAACCACCATGTTCACCGACCCCGACGGGGTGCTAAACCTGACCGAGTACACCCAGCCC
>ENA-OYWQ01000532-OYWQ01000532.1-human-gut-metagenome-genome-assembly--contig:-NODE-532-length-19065-cov-13.052972_pt1 | contig 19065 bp, 15 predicted proteins | sample MGYA00244810_ERZ653396 | MGnify/ENA primary metagenome ERZ653396 (study PRJEB26926, sample SAMN06165045) | human gut metagenome | biome: ENVO:00009003; feature: ENVO:2100002; material: ENVO:00002003... | reverse complement strand
TTGTAAAGGGAGCTGTCATCGAAGATGACTGAGGGATTAAACAGCGAAGCACTTTTTTTAAGAAAATCCCTCCGGCTTGCCTTACGGCAACCCACCTCCCTTTACAAGGGAGGCAAAAGGTGGATTAAAAGTTAAGCACAATCAATTTAAATTACATAAATTCCCACAGAATCCCTCCGGCTTGCCTTACGGCAACCCACCTCCCTTTACAAGGGAGGCTGAATTATATTGCAAAGTAGGCTGTTTAGGGCAAAAAGGGAGGCAAAATCCGACCGAGGAATTAAAGATGAAGTATAATCATAACAAAAATCTTGTTAAAAATGCAAAGGTGCTTCGCAAAGATATGACCAAGGAAGAACGGCATTTGTGGTATGATTATTTGCGAAACAAGGATGTACGATTCCTTCGTCAAAAAATAATAGGCAGCTATATTGTTGATTTCTATTGTGCAAAAGCAAACTTGGTAATTGAACTTGACGGCTCACAGCACTACGAGGATAAAGGAATTAAATATGACGCCGAAAGGACAAAATTTCTTGAACAAAACGGACTTACGGTTGTAAGAATTCCCAATAATGAGATAAACCGCAACTTCGACGGTGTTTGTGAATATTTGGACAGTGTGTTGAAATCCCGCTGTCGCACAGGCGATTGAGAGATACAACTTGCTCCCTTTATTAGGCTCCCTTGTAAAGGGAGCTGTCACCGCAGGTGACTGAGGGATTAAAAAGTAATTTGCTTCCTATTTAAATTCCATATAACTCCACAAAATCCCTCCGGCTTGCCTTGCGGCAACCCACCTCCCTTTACAAGGGAGGCAAAAGGTGGATTAAAAGTTAAGCACAATCAATTTAAATTACATAAATTCCCACAAAATCCCTCCGGCTTGCCTTGTGGCAACCCACCTCCCCTTTACAAGGGAGGCAAAATCCCTCCGGCTTGCCTTACGGCAACCCACCTCCCTTTACAAGGGAGGCATAATCCCTCCGGCTTGCCGAAATATGGTGCTGCTCTTTTTGTAAGGCGGCTGAGACACGGTAATTGGAATTACATCATATTCCACCTACAAAGAGCGACGATTATAATTCAAAATTTCGATAAGATTACAGCATTTGCATTTAGCGTTTTACACGTTGACAAATTGTCCGAAAGGCAGAGAAAAATGGATATAAAAAACATATTAAAAGAGCTGACTTCGGCTGTCGGTGTATCCGGAAAGGAAACCGACGCGGTTTTAACGGCGCAAAGGCTTTTGTCCGAATTCGGCAAAACGCGCGAGGACGTTCTTCATTCCGCAATATGCGAAATCGAGGGAGACAGGGCAGGGCATATTCTGCTTGACGCTCATATAGACCGTATAGGTCTTATCGTAACCTCCGTCACCGACGAGGGGTTTTTGCACGTTGCCGCCTGCGGCGGCGTTGACCGTCGCACATTGAACGGTCAAGAAGTGACCGTTTACGGCAGAGAGCCGGTATTCGGAGTTATAGCAAGCACTCCGCCGCACCTTGCAAGCGGTGACAACGAGCGGAAGGCGACGGAAATAGATGATATCCTTATTGATATAGGCGCAAAAAATAAGCAGTCGGCGGAAAAGCTCGTTTCCCCGGGAGACAGAGCGGTTGTCAATTCCTCTTTCCTATCGCTCTGCGGCGACAGCGTGTCCTGCGGGGCACTTGACGACCGTTCGGGAATTGCCGTGCTTCTTCGCGCGCTTGAGCTTATTAAGGGTAAGCCGCACAAAAAAGTTACCGTTGTGTGTTCCTCTCGCGAGGAGACGAGCGGCGGCGGAGCAAAAGCCGCGGCATTTAATTCAGATGCCGACGAGATAATTGCGGTTGACGTCAGCTTTGCAAAGACTCCGGACAGCAAGGCGGAGGAATGCGGAATACTCGGCAAGGGCCCCATGATAGGTATTTCACCGTCGCTTTCATACGAATTCGGCGAGGAGCTTGTGCGCGTTGCCGAGAAAAACGACATTCCGTATCAGCTTGAGGTTATGGGCGGCAGAACCGGCACTAATTTGGACGGTATGACCACGGAGCGCGGCGGAATTAAGAGCGCGCTTATATCAATACCCCAAAAATATATGCACACCGGAATAGAGGTTGTGTCCGTTACGGATATTGAGCTTTGTGCAAGGCTCATTGCCGCATACATTCTCGGAGGTGATTTAAATGCTTAACGAGCTTTGTAATTTAAACGGCATTTCCGGCAGGGAGCACGCCGTAAGAGATTATATAATTTCGAATTTGCCGTCGGATGCGGAATATCGCATAGATCCGCTCGGCAGTCTCATAGTTTATAAAAAGGGCAAAGCCGAGCCGAAAAATAAAGTTATGCTCGACGCGCATATGGACGAGGTCGGATTCATAATAACTTATATAACGGATGACGGGTACCTGAAGTTCACCACGGTCGGCGGAATTGACGAGCGCGTTATTTTCGGCAGAGCGGTAAAGGTGGGCAAGGAGCTTATCCCCGGCGTTATAGGCGGCAAGGCTATACATCAGACGACCTCCGAGGAGAGAGGTAAATTGCCGTCCGTTGAGGATATGTATATCGATATCGGCGCGAGTTCAAAAAAAGAGGCCCTGTCTTATGTTTCACTCGGCGACGCAGTGTATTTTGACTCGTGCTACCGCGAATTCGGCGACGGCTTTATCAAGGCGAAGGCCATTGACGACCGCGTCGGCTGTGAAATTTTATTAAGGCTTATAAATTCCGATTTGCCGTATTCGGCGACCTTCTGTTTCTCGGTTCAAGAGGAAATAGGCACTCGCGGAGCGGCTGCTGCGGCTTATTCGGTTGCTCCCGATTTTGCAATAGTCGTTGAGGGCACTACGGCGGCGGACATTTCCGGCGTTCCCGACGAAAAAAAAGTCTGCCGTTTGGGCGGCGGTGCCGTTGTCAGCTTTATGGACAGGGGAACCGTCTATGACAGCGAGCTCTATAAAAAGGCGTTTGAAATCGCCGAAAAGAACGGCATCGGGTGTCAGACCAAAACCGTTGTGGCAGGCGGCAACAACGCTTCCGCAATACACAAGGCGGCAGGCGGCATAAAAACTCTTGCCGTATCTGTTCCGTGCAGATACATTCACTCGGGCAGCTCGGTTGCGAAAAAAGAGGATATAGAGAGCACATTTGAGCTTGTAAAAGCACTTTTTGCGGAGCTGTCGCAGTGCTGAAATCGATTGACGAACCGACAGAGGCAGCAGGTGCCTCGGACGGTGAATTTAAAGACTGTCTTGCGGTAAAGTATATTTTATTTGCCGCTTTTCGGCTGTCACTCGGAGAGGCGTGGCTTCAAACGGACTGCGGCGGCAGAGTGACGGCTGTGCTTTTAAATAAAAACGACGGAACGATAATTTGCCCGTCAAGCTCCGCCGATTTACGGGAGCTTTCGGAGTTTGCCTCTTTTTTCGGCAAAAATATATATTTTTGCTCCGGGAACGATTGCGCGGACGCAAAAGCCGTTCTTATGGAGCTCTCCGAATTACCGCAAAAAGAAACTTGCGCACAGCCGCTTTGCGACATAAACGCGGACGAATACAAGGTGCTGACAGGTAAAACGCCCGATTCATGCGACAGGGCTTATCTCGAATGGCTTTCGAGGACGGGCAGAGGCGTGTTCGGCGGAAGCACAAGGGTTATGTGCATAAGGCAAAACGGCAAAACGGCTTCTCTTGCCGTAGGCGATATAATCGGGAAAGACGCGTATATACGCGACGTTGCGACAAGCGAAAAATATCGAGGCAGAGGCTTTGCCGCGGACTGTGTTATTTCTCTTTCGAGAGAGCTTAAAAAGAGTACCGATTGCATATTTTTAATGTGTAAGCCGGACAATGCAAAGCTGTATGAAAAATGCGGCTTTATAAAAAAAGAATACATAATAAGAAAGACTTGAAATGAAAGATTTTTTTGAATTTACAAAAAGAACCGAGGAGGCGTCAAAAAAGGCGCTGACTCTCGCCGAAAAGAAGTTTTCGGAAATAGACGAAATAACCGAATACAACCAGCGCAAGGTGCTTGCGGCGTTTATAAATAATCGTGTTGACGAGACGGATTTCAACTCCACCACCGGCTACGGCTACAACGATAAGGGCAGAGAAAAGCTCGACAGGCTCACCTCCGAGATTTTCGGAGCGGAGGACGGCTTAATAAGAGCCACCACCTTAACCTGCGGAACCCACACAATAGCGACCGCGCTTTACGGCGTACTGAGGCCGGGCGATATAATGCTCAGCGTAACGGGAGTCCCCTACGACACCATACATTCCGTTATCGGTATTGACAAAAGCAGTAAGGGTCACGGCTCACTCGCCGACTTCGGCGTGAAATTCGAATATATCGAGCTTACCGAAAATGACGAGATAGATTATGACGCAATAGAAAAAAGAGTCGGCTGCGGAGACATTAAGATGGTTTATATCCAGCGCTCGCGCGGGTATTCGCTGCGCCATTCGATTTCGATTGATGAAATAGAGAAAATCGCGACTCTTACACACCGTGTAAGCCCCGATACGGTTGTTATGACAGACAACTGCTACGGCGAATTTACGGAGAAAAAAGAGCCGTGCGACGTCGGAGTGGATTTGGCGGCAGGCTCGCTTATCAAAAATCCGGGCGGCGCAATAGCTCCCTGCGGCGGCTATATAGTAGGCAGGCATGACCTTGTTGAGGATTGCGCATACAGAATGACCACTCCAGGACTCGGCAGAGAGGTCGGCGCAACGCTCGGAACAACGCGCAGCCTTTATATGGGTCTTTTTTCTTCGCCGCACGTAACCGGCGAGGCGCTCAAGACCGCGGTATTTGCGGCGGCGCTTTTTGATTTGCTCGGCTTTAAGGTGACTCCGCGTCCCGATGAGACGAGACACGATATTATAGAGGCGATTTGCCTTGAGAATGCCGACAGACTGATAGCCTTTTGTCAGGGAATGCAGAAGGGCGCGCCGGTGGATTCATACGTTTCACCCGTGCCGTGGGATATGCCGGGCTACGACAGCCAGGTTATAATGTCCGCAGGGGCGTTCACGTCCGGCTCGTCCATAGAGCTGTCGTCGGACGCACCGCTTCGAGAGCCGTATGCGGTTTGGATGCAGGGCGGAATTAACTTTCACAGCGGAAAGCTCGGCGTTATGCTGGCGGCAGATGAGATAATTAAAAGAGGTCTTTTGGAATAATTTACGGAATAACTTACGGAAAGGTTGATTTTATGGAACTCAGACATCTTAAAAGCGGAACCGACGTCAGAGGCACGGCGGTAAATCCCGACGATCCGAAAAAAATCGATTTGACCGATGAGGCGGTAAAGAGAATTTCCGCAGCGTTTGTCGTATTTCTCGCCGAAAAGCTCGGTAAGAAAGAGGAAGAGCTCGTGATTTCGGTCGGGCATGATTCGAGAATTTCGGCGGAGCGGATAAAATCCGACGTAATCGATGCGCTGTCTTTCTTCGGCCTTGAAATCAAGGACTGTGCGCTCGCATCAACCCCGGCTATGTTTATGACAACTAAAATGCTCGGCTGCGACGGAGCTGTTCAGATAACCGCGAGTCACCATCCGTGGGACAGAAACGGGCTTAAATTCTTTACTCCCGACGGAGGACTTTCCGGTGATGAAATAAAGAGTATACTCGAATATGCCGAGGAGCACGAAAGCGGCAGCTGCCCCGAAAGGTTAAATTTGCAGGAGGTCGATTTTATGTCGGTCTACTGCGAGCACCTTTGCAATATGATAAGAAAGGGTGTTAAGTCAGATGATTACGAAAGACCGTTAAAGGGACTGAAAATCGTTGTTGACGCAGGTAACGGAGTAGGCGGATTTTACGCCGAAAAGGTACTCTCCCCCCTCGGAGCGGACACAACCGGCAGCCGCTATTTGGAGCCGGACGGTATGTTCCCGAATCATATCCCGAATCCCGAAAACGAGACGGCGATGAACTCCGTGCGAGAGGCAACTCTCGGCGCGAAAGCCGACCTCGGCGTAATATTTGACACGGACGTTGACCGCGGCGGCTGCGTAAGCTCCGACGGCAGAGAGATAAACAGAAACGCTCTTGTCGCCCTGGCGGCGGTCATTGCGCTCGAAAATAATCCTGGCGGCACCGTTGTCACCGATTCCGTAACGTCTGCGGGGCTTACCGAGTTTATAGAAAAAACGCTGGGCGGACATCATCTGCGCTTTAAGCGCGGCTATAAGAACGTCATTGACGAGGCGATAAGACTTGAGGAAAACGGTATAAACGCTCCGCTTGCCATAGAGACTTCGGGTCACGCGGCGTTCAGGGAGAATTATTATCTTGACGACGGCGCATATCTCATAACGAAAATAATTATAAAGGCCGCCGATATGAAAAAGCAGGGTAAAAAGCTTTACGACCTCATATCAGAGCTTAAATATCCGGCGGAGGAAAAGGAAATCCGCCTTAAAATAAGCGAGGAGGACTTCAGAGCCGTCGGCGATAGGCTTTTAGAGGAGCTCGCAGATTTTGCCGCAAAGCGCGAGGACTGGCAAATTGCACCCGACAGCCACGAGGGAATCAAAATAATTTTCCCCAAAACCGAGAGTTTCTTTATTTTAAGGCAGAGCGTCCACGACCCGGTAATACCGATAAATTTCGAGAGCGCCCAAAACGGCGGAGTGAAAAAAGCCGCAAACTCGCTCTATGAATTTATAAAAGATTTCGACGGAGTGGACATTTCTCCGCTCAAACAGATTTTATAACCGCGTTAAATATGTACGGAGGTGCTTGTTTACGGTATACGATACTATATGTGAAATTTTGAGCGAGCAGCTTGAAATACCGCTTGACGAAATAACCGCCGAGTCAAAGCTGCGCGATGATTTATCGGCAGACAGCCTTGACCTTATCGACCTCGCTATGACTCTTGAGGACGAATTCAGAAAAGAGGTGCCGGACGAGGCGCTTGAAAAGATGAAAACGGTTGGAGACGTAGTAGCATTCATAGAGGAAGAGTAACGGACTAAAATGCCGAAAGCCTGTATTTATGCGGGCTTCCGGCATTTTTTATCAAATGGCTCTGGTTTGGCTCTATTTGTGAGAGCAATAATGGCAAGAAAATAGATGTAATCTAATAAGGAGCATTATATGACAAAAGTGAATTTTTATGATAGTATTAATGATTCAATGCTGAAGTTTGCAGTTATTATTGCCAGACATAATGGTAAATGGGTATTTTGCAAGCACAAGGAAAGAAATACATGGGAGGCACCGGGGGGACATAGAGAAGATGGTGAGGATATTCTTGAAACAGCCAAACGAGAACTATATGAAGAAACAGGAGCAATAACTTTTGATATTACTCCAATTTGTATATATTCTGTGACGGCACCGGATAATTTCGATGGAACGGAGACTTTTGGAAAATTATTCTTCTCAGATATACATATATTTGAAAAAGAGCTTCACAGTGAAATTGAAAAAATAGCAATTATGGATGAACTACCGATTAATTGGACTTACCCGGAAATTCAACCCAAACTGATAGAAGAAGCAAGAAAAAGAGGATTTTGCCCCAAATTAGATATCAGGTAATCATGTTTGAAAGGGTGAATTAGATGATATTAAGTGTAAGTAGAAGAACTGATATTCCCAATTATTATTCGGAATGGTTCTATAATAGAATAAAAGAAGGATTTTTATATGTTCGTAATCCGATGAATGCTCATCAGATAAGTGAAATAAAAATTACTCCGGATGTTGTAGATTGCATAGTGTTTTGGACAAAGAATCCGTTGCCGATGATGAAAAGGTTAAACGAGATAAAAGATTATAATTACTATTTTCAATTCACATTGACTGGATACGGAAATGATGTTGAGGTTAATTTACCAAATAAAAAAACAGAAATGATTCCGGTATTTCAAGAACTGTCCGAAAAAATCGGCAAGCAAAAAGTGATTTGGAGATATGATCCTATATTCTTTTCTGATAGATATACGAAAGAATATCATTTGAAGGCATTTAAAAGCATTGCTGAGGCTTTAAGTGGATACACGGAAAAATGCGTGATTAGTTTTGTTGATATTTATCCTAAAAATAAAAAAAATATGGATGGATTGTCAAGTAATGAATTAAATGATGACGAACTACGAGATTTTGCTGAGAAATTAAGTAAGATAGCTGCGGATTATAATATTAAGATTGGAAGTTGTGCAGAAAAAATTGATTTGGATAAATATGGTATAATTCATAATTGTTGCATAGACAGAGAACTAATTGAAAAAATTATCGGATGTAAACTCAATGTTGGCAAAGACAAAAATCAGCGTAAAGAATGTGGATGTGTTGAAAGTGTTGAAATAGGTACTTATAATACATGCAAAAACGGATGTGTATATTGCTATGCAAATTATAGTTCAAAAAGTGTAGAAACAAACGCTGCCAAATATGATCCTTCGTCACCTCTTCTATGTGGGCAAGTTCAAGAAGATGACAAAATAACGATTAGAAAAGTTGAGTCATTAAAAGAAACACAACTAAGTATTTTTGATATGTGAGTTCATTGTTATAACGTATATTTTTAAGAGTATATCCGGCTCCATTTTGGCTCTAAAAAATTTAGACGAGGTGCACAAAAATGCAAAATGAGATGAATATGAAGAATAAAATACACAAATGTGTACCAAGAAACGGCCGGATAAATCTCTCCGCCCAAGAGAAAGAGTAAACTCTGCCAAATAAAAACAACTGTTTATACAAAGATTTGTTCCGATTTGTCTTTTGTTTTTTTGCGTTCCGGACATTTTTACACTCTTTTTTTCGGGGATAGGAAAAAATGCTCGGAGCAAATGGTAAGCTCTGACGAATAAAAAACTGCTTGCATATGGTTTTGCGTTCCGGACATTTTTAACATCCCCAGTTGACATTCCGAGGCAAAGAATTTATAATCTGTTTATGTATAAAACGGAGGATTTCAAATGGATAAAAAAATAATCGCAGTTATCTGCGCTTCCTTAATCGTAATATCGGTAGCTTTTGCCTCATGCGGAAAAAAGAAGCCGACTATAAACGCCAAAGACGCCACATACGAGGTTGTTACCGACGAAGAGGGCAACACTGTTCTCAATGAGAACGGCGAGATTGAAATATATGTCACCGACGAGGACGGCAAAAAGGTCACAGACGAAAACGGCGAAATTAAAACGGGTGCCGTTCCGTTCCCCAATCAGATAACCGACGGCGTATTTCACGAGACAAAGTATTTTAAAATGGTTTATCCCAACGGCTGGACCGTGGGCAATTCAGGTATAGCCACCTCAAAGAAATACAAGGGGCTCGACGCGCAGGTTATGTATTCCGGCGCGGCGACTGATGACAGCGCAGCGGAAAATGAGGCAAATAACACCGTTTCGCAGTGGAATCAGATTTTGTCGCAGGCAGGCGACGCGGTAGCGGGCGTAACCGTTGAGCAGCGTACCGTAACTCTCGAAAAATGCGGAGCCACCGCATACGTAGTCGAGGTCAAAAAGGCAGACGACAAAAACCCGAAAACATATTCCGCATATCAGCTCACTATGGATTTTGTCTGTAACGGCGGGCTTTACCACGTGCAGTGTTTTACCGAGGACGGCAACACCTTTGACGGCAGCCTTGATTTGGCGGCAATGTACGGCGCAAATCTCACAATTAAATAAGATTCAAATGATAACATCATAGTTTGAAGCAAAAATTTGCAGCGGTTCAACGGCGAATGTCGGTTGAGCCGCTTTTTACCTCCCTTGTAAAGGGAGGTGGGCCTCTAAGGCAAGCCGGAGGGATTTTCTCAAAAAATAGATTTTAAAAAGAAAGTGCTTCGCTGTTTAATCCCTCAGTCATCTTCGATGACAGCTCCCTTTACAAGGGAGCCTATATAAATCCCTCAGTCTACTCACTTCGTTCGTAGCCAGCTCCTGACGGGAGAGAGTCCCCTTTGTCGCTCCGCGACATTTCCCCACACTGTGGGGAATCACCCTTTTCAAGGGAGCCTGAATAAATCCCTCAGTCTACTCACTTCGTTCGCAGACAGCTCCCTTTTCAAGGGAGCCTATTTAAGCCCTCTGTTTTTACCCGAAAATCACCGTAAAAATGTTCAAAACCGTGTTCAATACTTGTCAAAAAGTTCAAAACTCGAAAACGTTAACAATTTGTTCATAATTTTACAACAACATTGCCAATTTTGTTTGCCACTTTTGCCCAAAAATAACAATTCTATTTGTTCAATACAGAAAATCAACAAATTTGTGTGAACAATTTATTGACTTTTTTCGTTTAAAATTCTATACTTTAACTAACCATAGGAATGGTGTAATAGGGCGAAGTGCCCCCTTTTTTGAGGGAGCGCTGCCGCACGGCTGATTTACCGTGCAGTTTCCATCCCGTTTTGATACACATCCTACGGTAATATGCTCGGGTGTGTATCATCAGTTTTCCACCGATTCATTTTTACGGAAGTGGAAACGGTGGAAACCGACCGAGTTAACGTGCCGAAATCGGTTTGCTTTCTTGTAAATCAAAGAGCGGTCAGAAGTACAGCGGATTTTGTGCGAGGAATTGTTGCGGGGAGTGCCGCCCGCAGAAAAAATCGGGTACGCATACATGGTTTTAATGTAAATCTTTTTAGGAGGAAAAAACACGTATGAAAAAATCTACCAAATTGTTAAGTGTCATCTTGGCAGTTGTCATGATTTTCTCAACTATGTCCGTAATGGCGTTTGCCGCAAAGACGAAGTATCAGACCTCTGATAATCTTACCGCTCTTGACGCATACAGCCCGGACGGCGCGGTAACAAGACTCTCTACCGAAGAGAGAATGTCGGTTGTATTCGACTTCCTTGATGTTACCCTCGCTGCCGCGAACATAAACATGGGCGATGTTATTAACAAAGCAGGTTTGCATCTTGTTATCGACCTTCGCTCGGTTAATGCTCTTTGCGGAACCATCGACAGCGCTCAGGCTCTTCTTAACAACGGACTTGTTAAGCTTGTCAAAAGCTTGCTCGGCATAGTTAAAGACGCTAACCTTAAAAACTGGCCGTCGGGCATGACAAGAGAAAACCACGCTCAGCTCGACATAGTCAACGGCATTGCAACCCTTCTTAACGACAACGCAGGTCTCGTTAAAAAGGTTATCAACGACGGCAAACTCGACGTTGGCATTATCGGCAACTTTGTTGATATTTCCGGCGTTAATAAGTACCTCTCGGATCTTCCGGGTATGTTAAAAGGCCTCGTTTATCCGGTGTTCGCAAGAGTTGACGATGACATGACGCTCATCAACACTTATTCAACAACAACCGAAAATCCCGACACTCTTATCAAGAAGGTCCTCATCAACGCTATGTCTAAGCCGCAGAGCTATACTTCTTATAAAGAAGACGCTTCCGGCAACTGCATAAGCAATCACATTGCTCTTCCGACAAGCGCTGAAGCAGGTCTTCGCGATTATTATGTTAAGGGCTCAGACTCTAAGGGTGCTTACATCGAGGTATTTGAATATGATACCGCCAAGAAGACATATATTTCTCAGGATGAGAAATATTACAAGACCGAAGAAACCGATATGGAAGGCAAAGGCACAGGCGTTTATGTTTACGCTAACGCTGCCGGCGAAAACGTAAAATATTACGTTAAAGACAGCTACTTCCTTCCCTCACTTGCCACAAGCGGTAAGGTTTCGGAAATCTTCAATCTTGACAGCAATACTCTTGTTTCGGCTCTCTATCAGGTAGCTCCCTATGTATTTAAGGATCTTGCCCCCGTTGTTCTCAACGGCTCCGTTAAGATGCTTCTTGCACAGTGGTTCGGCGCTGAAAAGACCGAGCTCTTCGGCGGCAAGGCTTCAGAGGCCACCGCTGTTCTCGCTAAGCTTCCGTCAGATGTAAAGGCATTCTATTCTAAGGCTGCCGGCGCATATAACTGGGAGTGGTCGGACTTCACAATAGGCTCCGACGGCAACGGCTATTATCGCCTTGTCAGCAAAGACGGTCTCACAGAGACCTGGCTCAAGTTTGATATGTCCACCGCTAATTCGTTCGCTAAGCTCATTAACTGGAACTACACCATCTCCGGTGATTTCGTTGACGAGTTTATGCCCACAGCTGCAAACGACGGCTCCGTTACTGCTTCGGCAGCGGGTTATACCACCGTTCTTGCGTCGCTCAACGATTTTGTCGGCAAGGCAATCGACACAATTCTTTCGGATACTGCAAAGGCTGCAATCAATTGGACAAAGGGCGATAATACAAAGCTCATTCCCAATCTTCGCAAGGCTCTTCAGTATGTAGCAGCTTATAACCCCGAGTATCTCTTCGGTACCGGCTATGAGACTGTTTATGCAGGCTACTATGACACAGTTGTAGATAAGTCCGCTTCCGATCAGGATGTTGTTACCGCTCTCGGCGCAATCGGCGTTAAGGCTCTTATGCCTCAGATAATTCTCCCGTCGGCTGCCGAGCTCAAGGGACAGAACGTAACCGCTCTTCTCGCTTGCGTAATTCGTGAGCTTGCAACTCAGTTCGTTCCGACTTACAACTATGACGCACTTATTTATGCCGATTACAACTCGAAGACCCTCGTAAAGGGTAAGAACAGCGGCTATTGGCTCGATGTTATCTTTACCATGGGCACCGACATCGGTATGAAGTATCTCTCCAAGCTTGCCGACCTCGGCTCCGATAAGGCTGGCGGCTACAAATTTGCAGCCTCCAAGACTTATAAGCTTGCAGACTTCGAAAAGAACACACGCGCTTGGGAAGACACCATTGACTGGATAATCGACTGGGCTCTCACCTCTGACAATGAGTGGTGCTGGAAGTTCCAGAAGCTCATCAACACCGACGGCCTTGACCTCGACCTTGCTACCGCACAGGATCCGTGGGTTAAGCTCGACAAGATTATCCGCGACGTTCTTCCTGTTGAGAAGATAATCAACGAAACCGCTACTGACGGTAAGACCTTCCTTGAGACTGTTCTCAGAGAAGACATTATCGACAGACTTCTCAACCTTGACGTAAGCAAGCTCCTCGGTACAAACAGCGTTACGGGCATACTCAATATTCCTGCTAACAGCACTCTCAGAACCGAGGCTATGTATCCCGCAGTATTCAGAATCGTAAGAGAACTCCTTAACAAGGTTCTCGGTAAGGTATGCGGCAACACCGCTCTTATCGCCGATTCTTACAATTCAATTGACGCTATTCTTCAGAAGGACGCTATTGCAGACCTCGCAGAGAAATTGATTTTAGGTATTGCCTATGCCGTTAAATCAGGCGGTCTTCTTGACGTAGCTCTTCCGTTCGTAAACTTCTTCCTCGGCTGGACTACTAACGCTCAGTCCTATGCTGAGCCTAAGCTTACAATAGATAAGGGTACACTTAACTATGTACAGCTTACAAACGGCCAGATGAATACTACTCTTAAGGTAACAAACGCATCTGCAGGTATGATCTTAAAGCACGGCGATACATATGATCATCCTTATATGCTCACTCTTAAGTCTGTTACCGTTAACGGCACCGAAATGCTCAAAAGCGGCGAAAAGAAACTTTCACCGTATGAGAGCACCAATGTTACTCTTAACGCGGCAGTTCCCACAGACAGCCTTGTAAAGGTAACCGCTGTTTACAGCTTCACCTTCAAGGACGGTACTGCTTACAACGGCGACATTACTTCCACTACCTTTGAGTATGCAACCAACGATGCTACAGATGTCGGCACCGCTTGGTCTAAGGAAGATAAGAAGACAAACATATATGATGTAGTTAAGATGAAGGGTGAAACCACCACAGATTACCTTGTAACAAATGCATCGGCTCTTGCTTCTGCTATTTCAAACATTGCCGTAACTTGGACCAACCAGAGAGATACTGATTGTAAGTTCACCAAGGGTTCTATTTCCGGCTTTGATTCGAGCATCTTTGAGTCATCGGGCCAGGCAGAAGCACTTGTATCTAATAGTTTCAACTTCCCCAAGGAGAGCTCAATCTCCGTCAATCCGTTAAGAGTTAGATCCGATGTGGATATAGAGACTGTTCCTTCAGCTTCTTCATTTGCTCTCGGTAACAGCTCGGTAACTGTTTACGGTAAATACAGAAGACAAGATGGTACTCTTACCATGACTGCCCCGTTCGGCACACTCTATTATTACAACGGCACCAATATTAAGAAGGTCGTTGACAGCGAGTTCAAGGCTAACCGTGATTCTTCTAAGTATCCGGCAGAGGCTTGGAACACTTACTGGACAGCTCTTACCGCTGCCGCTAAGCTTGTTTACGGCCCGTTCAGGAAGGCTAACCTCGGCAATTACAGTGACGACAATCTCACTGCAGCCATAACCGCTCTTGAAACCGCCGCTAAGGCTCTTGATACAGCAAACAACGAGAGCACAACACCTTCAAGCGGTTCAGCAACCGTTACACCGGCTCCCATTGAGGATGCTCTTAAGGCTGCCGGCGACATCAACTATCAGAACTTCGACCTCTATGCTTATTGGGCTTACGAAAAGGCAATGAAAGCCGGCAACGCTATCATTGACGCTTACAAGGGCCCCGTAGCTCCCGAAAAGTACATTGACGGCAGCTCACTTTCAGAGGCTGAAATTACTGCTATTGCCAACAAGGCAAACGCTACATATAAGAGTGCTATCGTAGCTTCCATGAAGGCTCCTTCAACCGAAGCTCAGAACGCTTATATGGATGCCGTAAAGGCTTACAAGGCTCCCAGTTATTCGGAGCTTGAAATCCTTAACAGCGCTAAGAACATTGCTTGGTATGCAAGCTTCCTGAAGGGCGCTGCGGTTAAAACCGAAAAGCAGTTCCTTGCTAAAGAAATTGCTGCGGCTAAGGCTCAGGGCTACAAAGAGGCTGATTACACAGCAGGCTCTTATGCAAGATACACCAAGGCTCTTGCAGCTGCCGAGGCATTAAATGCCAACGCAAATGCTCTTCAGTCCGAGGTATTCGATGTTAAGTATGAGCTTGAAATCGCTCAGCGCGCTCTTATGCCGAAATCGGCTTCTGCTCTCGAGGCAGGTGCTTACACCGAGCTTGAGGCAGTTATAGCTCAGGCTAAGTCAATATTCACTGAAAACAGTGCATATACATTTGACGCATCAAAGGCTGACGGTCTTACAGAGACCGAAGCTTATGCTAAGCTCGTTTCCGTACTCGGCTATGAGTACACCGATGAGAAGGGCAACACAGCAAACCTTTACAGCGGCTCCGCTGAAAACTATGCTGCAAATGACCGCTTCTATTCAAACGTTGTAGCAGCTCAGATTGACGCTGTTATCACAAACCTCAAGAATGCTATGGCTCCGTTCGTATGCAAGTACGTAGCAGTTCCCACCACGGCGGGTTCAAATGAGGGCGTTTCCGTAACAGAGAACGCTTCTCTCATCACCGGAATAACACCCGGCTCGCTTGCTACTGCCGACGACGTACTCGCAAGAGTAACGGCTAAGGATTCTTCGGCTACAACTCTTAATGTTGCCGCTAACGCTGCAGGCCTTTATGGTACAGGCGCTACCGCAACACTCAGCCTTAAGTCGAGCGGTGCTCCGGTTGCTATCTACACAGTCGTTATCTACGGCGATGTAAACGGCGACGGTGTTGTTGACGGATTCGATGCTTCCTCCATGGACCTCGCAATCAACAACAAAACTGCTCTCACAGGCGCTTATAAGACTGCAGGCGGCCTTGCTACCGGTAAGGTTGACCTCGCTAACTACGGCCTTGTAGTTGACGCTGCTTACGGCGGAACTGCAATCGCTCAGAAGTAATTTCCTTTAATTACTTAAGTTAAAACCCGGTGGGGGAGTTTTCTCCCCCACAAGGGCGTATGTAATGGGATATTCTTAAAAAGATTAGAGCATATACTTTAAAAGTGCGGCGGAATAGTTTTGTGAAAAAACGGTACAAAGCTTGTAAGCCCGCGAGGAAATAACTTTATTTGTGATAGCGTAAGGGATATTTTCTTTCGGCGTGCCATTTTTATTCACAAATTATTGACATTGTGCTCTCAAAAGTGTATATTTAATATTGATTAAGAATAGAAGGAGGCAAAAAATGACCAAGGCAAAAAAGGCTATTAGCCTTATTGTATCTGTAGTTATGCTCCTTGGCGTGCTTGCAGTCGGCGTTTTCGCAAATGATAATACCGGTGTCGCAGAAAACGGCACTATCGCTTTATCGTTTGACAAGGCGTCATATAGCGCAGGCGATACGGTCAAGGTTACCGTAAAATTAACCACAGATTATTATGCTGCAACGGTTTCTGTTCCTGTTCAGTATGACAGAAGTGCTGTTAAGTTTGTAAGCGGCACAACCGCTTCAACGCTGTTCGGTGCAGGCGATGCAACAAAGACGGTCGTAAATGATGCTGCTGCGGGCGGCAAGACTTATGTCTATGTCGGCGTATTACCGCAGGTTGCCGGCGGAGCTGTTGCTCAGAAGGCAAACGGCGTCGTACTTTCGACCCTCACATTTACCGCTTCTAAGGCCATTTCCGATACTGCGGCCGCTTTCGGTGTGCTTAACGATCAGAAAACAATGACCAATCTCGGCGGTAAACTCTATGTAGGTTCCTACAAGACCTCTGATGTAACCTCTACGGTTTATACCACAGGTCAGAAACTTACATTCCCGGTAATGAAGGCTGCTGCTGCAGCTGATCCGGAACTTATCCTTACCGAAGAAGGCAACGGTGCGGTTATCAGAAAAGACCTTTGCACTGGCTCGGGCGACTATGCCGGCTGTGTATTCGGTATAGATACCCTTAATGGCGAAAACATTGAGGATTTTGTTACTACAAAAGCAGGTTCTATTGAAGTTGTAGCTAATGCTGATGGCAATATGTCAACAGGTGCTACAATTCTTCTTAAAGATGCTGCAGGCGAAGTAGTAGCTACTTATGTATTCATTTACTTCGGTGATGTTAATGGCGACGGTAGTGTTGACGGCTCGGATGCCGGCGACGTTGAAGCACATGATGCTTGGCTTGTTACAATTGATGAGGACACAGCAGCATATTATTCAGCAGATGTAAACGGCGATGGTAGCATTGACGGTTCGGATGCTGGTGATATTGAAGCACATGACGCATGGCTCGTTACACTTCCTTCACAGGCTGAAATGGCTGGAGTTTTTAATGGTGCTTGGTAATTTATATTAATTAAAAAACTAAACAAATAGGAGATTAAATTATGCTTAAGATGAGAAAAATTTTAAGTGTTGCTCTTGTTGTTGTGATGCTTTTTAGCGTGTTTGCAGTTAATGCTTTTGCTCTTGAAGATGGTAAGGAATTCGGTATGATTTTGGTTTCGGATAAAACCGAGAAGGAAATCGTTCCCGGTGCTACTGTAACAGTAACACTTTCATTCGAAATGGCTGACTTTAGCCAGAAAATGAGTGATATGAAGATTTGCCTTCTTTATGACAAGAATGTCTATACTCCTGACCTTACATCAAGGACGTTTGTAGGAGACTTGGCTGGTTATGCAAAAGATGGTACAAAGCCTAATATCAATGCAAACTATGCTGCTGCTGTTATGAAAGCTTCAACAATGGCTGAAGATGAAAAGGCTCTGTATAACAGCGGTGTTATGCAGCAGATCCTTTCTGATGCATCTAAAGGTCAGACAAACAAGTGGGGCTTCACAGTAACAGAAGATGCTGCTGGTGTTTCAGTAGCTCAGATGACATTCAAGTTTAATGTCACAGGCGATGAAGCAGCTCTTGCTTCTGGCAACAAGAACATCAAGATTTGTGATGCATACAAATCACAGCAGACAATCAAAAAAACAGACGGTACAAATACTCCAACCTACGTTTCAAGCTTTGATGCTTCAAAAGCTAACATCATGGCTAACATGCCGTCAGCTCCGTCTTATTCTGTAGCTAAGTATAAGACTCAGGCTAAGTTCACAGGCGATAAGACAACTGCTCCGGATGATCTCTTCCAGTTCAGACTTACTTCGGTTATCACAGCTGCTGACTTCGCTGCTATGAACTCAAACGGCAATAAAATTAAGAGCGTTGGCTTCATTGCTGCCAACACAGGCGCTGCCGATGCAGCTGATGCTAAGGCAGCAGTTGAAAAAGGCACCGCACTTCCGTCAGCTTGGAAGGCTGCTTCTACCGACTATGTAAGTCAGGCAAACGCTTCTTCCGATGCATACTTCGGCGCAATCATCAAGAATATCTCTCATGCTTCTCAGGCAACTGATATTGACTGCATTGCTTACGTATGCTACAATGACGGTACTGCCGATCATTACGTTTGGTATTCCGCAGCTGTAACTGCTAAAGTTGCTTCAGGATATGATGCTGCTGTTGCTGCTTGGAAAGCTCAGTAATTGAATTTTACCAAGAAACCACAGCGAAACTTTACTATCGGTTCGGCTGTTCAAAACTGAATATTCCGTTCCGACATTAAATTTTATTATTATATCTTGAAAGGAGATTAAATCTCAATGAAACAGGTTTATCAAACACCGGATTTCGATGTTTCTGCATACGAGCTTGATGATATCATCACAATCTCCATAGGCACCGGCCCCGTAGAGGGCGGCGACTCGGGTTGGGTTGAGATCTGACGCTCACGTAGCAATCGATCCGATTTATTAACAATCATAAGCAGAGCAAGGTTCGCCTTGCTCTGTTTTTTTGTGCCCTGTTTTGCATTTTGTGCACCATTCCGTTTCTGTACCCCATTCTGATATCGTGTGCCTATTCTGTTTTTGTACTTAATTTAGGTGCTGTATGCCTATTCTTTTTTTGTGTGTCATATGAGGAGCTTTCCACACACCCCTGCCCGCCCTTTTCACTATTCGTTTTCCACTTCCGTTTTCGTCTTTTTACTTTTCAGCCTCCCTTGCAGAGAGCAAGCCTCGCCAAAGCAGTTTGGAAGCTTTTTGCCTCCCTTGAAAAGGGAGGTGGGTTGCCGCAGGCAAGCCGGAGGGATTCTGCGGAGTTATATGGAATTTAAATAGAAAGCAAATTACTTTTTAATCCCTCAGTCTGTTCGCGTTGCTCACAGCCAGCTCCTGACGGGAGCCCGTCCC
>ENA-OYWQ01000528-OYWQ01000528.1-human-gut-metagenome-genome-assembly--contig:-NODE-528-length-19106-cov-11.335573_pt1 | contig 19106 bp, 19 predicted proteins | sample MGYA00244810_ERZ653396 | MGnify/ENA primary metagenome ERZ653396 (study PRJEB26926, sample SAMN06165045) | human gut metagenome | biome: ENVO:00009003; feature: ENVO:2100002; material: ENVO:00002003... | reverse complement strand
CAATTTCAAAAGGAAGGGTAACAATAATCTTCGTTGGCAAGAGAGAATCAAGAGGATACCAAATGTTCTTAAGAGAACGTTTGAAAGGTCAAGCGAACAAGGGCGCAGGGCGAATGCCTTGGCACTGGGAGCCGATGAAAGACGTGATAAGCTGCGATAAGCTTCGGGGAGCTGCAAATAAGCATTGATCCGGAGATTTCTGAATGAGGAAACTCACCTGGGTTCATACTCAGGTACGTTATACTGAACTTCAAAATAGGTATATCGAGGGAACCGCCTGAACTGAAACATCTAAGTAGGGCGAGGAAGAGACATCAAACGAGATTCCGTAAGTAGTGGCGAGCGAACGCGGAAGAGGGCAAACCGAGAGTAGAAATACTTTCGGGGTACGGAGCGCATTTAGGACTTAAGTTGTTAACCGAACGGCATGGGAAGGCCGGTCAGAGAGTGTGAGAACCACGTAGGTGAAAACGACAAGAGCCGAGCGAATTCCAGAGTACGGCCAGACACGTGAAACCTGGTCGGAATACGGGGGGACCACCCTCCAACCCTAAATACTACCCAGTGACCGATAGCGTATAGTACTGTGAAGGAAAGGTGAAAAGCACCCCGGGAGGGGAGTGAAAAAGAACCTGAAACCCTGTGCCTACAAGCACCTAGAGCACGTCAAAGTGTGATAGGGTACTTTTTGTAGAACGGTCCGGCGAGCGATTGTATGCAGCAAGGTTAAGGACTTAAGGTCTGGAGCCGAAGCGAAAGCGAGTTTGAAAAGGGCGTTAAGTTGCATATAATGGGCCCGAAACCGGGTGACCTACCCATGGTCAGGTTGAAGTGGAAGTAAAATTCCATGGAGGACCGAACCGACCTCCGTTGAAAAGGCGGCGGATGAACTGTGGGTAGCGGAGAAATTCCAATCGAACCCGGAGATAGCTGGTTCTCCCCGAAATAGTTTTAGGACTAGCCTCAAGTTAGATACCTGGAGGTAAAGCACTGAATAGCCTAGCGGCCGAGAGGTTAGCGAAGCTTATCAAACTCAGAATGCCAGAGTATTGATGCTTGGGAGTCAGACAGTGTCAGATAAATGTCATTGTCAAAAGGGAAACAGCCCAGATCTACAGCTAAGGTCCCAAAGTCAGGTTAAGTGGAAAACGATGTGAAGATACGTAGACAACCAGGATGTTGGCTCAGAAGCAGCCACTCATTCAAAGAGTGCGTAATAGCTCACTGGTCGAGCGTCTTTGCGCGGAGAATTTAACGGGGCTAAACCTGACACCGAAGCTTAGGCAGCATGATTACATGCTGGGTAGGGGAGCGTTGTATACGCGGTGAAACAGTAGCGCAAGCGGCTGTGGAGTGTATAGAAGTGAGAATGCCGGAATGAGTAGCGCGAATGCAGTGAGAATCTGCATGGCCGAAAGCCTCAGGTTTCTGGAGGAAGGTTCGTCCGCTCCAGGTCAGTCGGGAGCTAAGGTGAGGCCTAACGGCGTAGCCGATGCACAGACGGTAGAGATTCCGTCACCACCAAAAGAGTTAAACACAGGGACACATATGAAGTCTCGGAGCCGGGTGTTGGTTCCGGTAGCGATCGAGGGAAGTTAGTACCGAAGTCCGGGATGGAAGATGGCGAGAAAAGCTGTGTGTATTTCTGCGGTGCCCGTACCGCAAACCGACACAGGTAGGTAGGAAGAAGATTCTAAGGCCAACGGGAGAAGGGTTGTTAAGGAACTCGGCAAATTGACCCCGTAACTTCGGGAGAAGGGGTGCTGCAGCAATGCAGCCGCAGAGAATCGGCCCAAGCAACTGTTTACCAAAAACACAGGTTTGTGCTAAATCGAAAGATGACGTATACGAGCTGACGCCTGCCCGGTGCTGGAAGGTTAAGAGGAGATGTGCAAGCATTGAATCGAAGCCCCAGTGAACGGCGGCCGTAACTATAACGGTCCTAAGGTAGCGAAATTCCTTGTCAGGTAAGTTCTGACCCGCATGAAAGGCGTAATGATTTGGGCACTGTCTCAACAGCCCGCCCGGCGAAATTGTAGTACCGGTGAAGATGCCGGTTACCCGCGACAAGACGGAAAGACCCCATGGAGCTTTACTGTAGCCTAATATTGGGTTTCGATGTTGCATGCACAGGATAGATGGGACACTGGGAAGCAGGTGCTTTGGCGCTTGTGGAGTGGCCGTTGGGATACCATCCTTGCGATATTGGAATTCTAACCTGCGCCTTTGAATCAAGGCGGGGGACATTGTTAGGTGGGCAGTTTGACTGGGGCGGTCGCCTCCTAAAGAGTAACGGAGGCGTTCAAAGGTTCGCTCAGCTTGAACGGAAATCAAGCAAAAGAGTGCAAACGCAGAAGCGAGCCTAACTGCGAGACTGACGGGTCGAGCAGTAACGAAAGTTGGAGTTAGTGATCCGGTGGTATGTGAGTGGAAATGCCATCGCTCAACGGATAAAAGTTACCCTGGGGATAACAGGCTGATCTCCCCCAAGAGTCCACATCGACGGGGAGGTTTGGCACCTCGATGTCGGCTCATCGCATCCTGGGGCTGTATTCGGTCCCAAGGGTTTGGCTGTTCGCCAATTAAAGCGGTACGCGAGCTGGGTTCAGAACGTCGTGAGACAGTTCGGTCCCTATCTGTCGTGGGCGCAGGATATTTGATGGGAGCTGTTCCTAGTACGAGAGGACCGGAGCGGACGTACCTCTGGCGCACCAGTTGTTCTGCCAAGAGCATAGCTGGGCAACTATGTACGGATCGGATAAACGCTGAAAGCATCTAAGCGTGAAGCCGACCCAAAGATAAGATATCCCATTGTTTCAAACAAGTAAGACCCCTTGAAGACTACAAGGTTGATAGGCACGATGTGTAAGTGGAGCGATCCATTCAGCAAGCGTGTACTAATAGGTCGAGGGCTTGACCACAATTCGCTTGAGACTCTGAGAGTCAACGAAAAAATGTAAGCAGTGATTATTCAGTTTTGAAGGCACGTCCTTCTAAGAAACACTGGACAAAGTACAACAAACATGTTATACTGGTTCAGTCAGATCGGTCGGTGTCGATGACGGTGAGGTTCCACCTGTTCCCATTCCGAACACAGAAGTTAAGCTCACTTGTGCCGAAGATAGTTCGCTGGAAACGGCGCGTGAAAATAGGTAGTCGCCGACTTGAACAAAAAACGCTTCAGAAGAAATTCTGAAGCGTTTTTCTTTTGCCGGAAAGCTTTGTCAAATCTTTTTCTCCGGATTTATACAGGGATGCTGGTATCAAAAAATATCAGAGTGCCGGCGGCGTCCAGATTTCTCCGCCTTCCTCCCCATCATGTTTTTTGGCAAAAATCACCATATAGTCTGCCGCTTCACCTTGTCCATCTGCGGCCTCCTGCTTCACAATTTCAACGCAGTACTCAACAGTATTGCCATTGTATTGATAATAACACAGCCAACCTGTCGCCAATACATTCGCAGCTTTTTCCCACGCCCGCGGATCAACAGCATTCTCCGGCATGGAAAAGACAGCCGTTCCGAAGTCGTCGTTACCAACGAACTCATCTATCTGATAAACCTCGGTTACAGTCAGAGGATCATAGACATCCGTGTATTCATCCTCAACATCCTGAAGATATGCCTCCAGAATGGCCCGTGCTTTTGCGCTCAGCGCTTTGTTTTCGACCAGAGTATAAGAATTCCCGTTTTGCTCAACTGCCGCTTTCAGTGCAGTCTTTACTGCATTTTTTGCCTGCTCCGAACTGCTGCTGCTGCTGCCGCTGGGCCAGCAGCCTGTCAGTGCAGTCAGTGTCAATGCGCCGCCTAAAAGCAAAACTGCCCGTCTTGAGATTTTTCTCATGGTAAAACACATCCTTTCTGATTCCATCCTTTACAGTCGGGGTTCACCCCCTTTTCTTGTTTATTGTAATACATCCCCCCCCCCGGGTCAATCTGCATTCACGCAGGTTTTAACCCCTTTCGCGCGCATTGTGAAAAATAATTCTCCATTTTTTAGGCAGGATGTATAGGAATCAAAAAAATGCGGGGCAGCCGCATGATGTGCGCAATTGCGCACCCCAGTTCAGCAGAAAACTTGCAATAAAAAAGCAGCTCTGCCAAGGCAGAGCTGCAAAGTTTGCAATACGGGTAAAATCAGCGCTTAGAGAACTGCGGTGCACGACGGGCAGCCTTCAGACCGTACTCACCTGACCTTGATCCAAAAAGACCAGTATTCATGCGGTTTTTCGGGCTTTCCTCTCTCAGTAAACCCATAGGTAAACCCACGAAATCGCGAAATTTTTGGTGCAGTTTAACGCAGCCCGAATGCAGCATTCACAACGCTGCTTAATTCCTCAGGTTTATTATACTTGACTTTCGCATAGATGTCCATAGTCGTTTTGCTGTTCTCATGGCCTGCCAGATACTGCACCGTCTTAGGATCAACACCTTTGTAAATCAGATTGGTGATGTAGGTGTGCCGCAGCATGTGCGGAGTCACCTTGAAGTCCATCGTATACACCAGTTTGGGATTATTCGGCTGATGCTCACCAAGCCTTGGCTTTATTCTATGCTTGATGGACTGTCCATTTACATAAGTGTAATAACAGCGTTCTGCAGTAGAACGGACTGTTATGTACTTCCAGACTCTCACAAACTGTGTTTCCGTCAAAACAGTTCCCTTTGAATTGGAGATCACATATTCCGATTCTGATTTTTCCCTTTCTTCCTTGAGACAGGCTACCAGGCATTTTGGAATCGGAACATCTCGTTTTGCTGCCGGTGTCTTCAATAGCGTGTTGACTACCGGCTCACCGCCTTCCACATGCCATGCACGCCTTACCGAAATGTACGGCGTTTTTTCATCCAGGAATACGCAGTCCCATTTTAATCCAAGGATCTCTTCTCTACGCAATCCCGCGTACAAACCGATCATCACGAAGACATACGGTGGAAGCTCACGAATGCTATCCAGCAAAATGGCAGTCTGTTCATCCGTCAAAGCCTCGCGCCGTTTCGCTGGCTTTCCGCCTCTTGCGCAAATCGTTTTGGATGGATTCTCTTTAATCACCTTGCTCTCTTCTGCTGAATTAAAAATGTTCTTAATCAGCATATTGAGCTGACCATACATTCCGGAAGAACCTTTTGATAACGGAACCATCAGCAGCCGCAGGTCATCTGTGGTCACCTCGTCCATATACATCTGTCCAATCGGACCCACGATGTACCGATTCACCATCCGTGCGTATCCTTCCAACGTATTAGTTCTTACCGTTCCAGACCGCATCAGCAACCATTTTTCACAGTACTCTTCCACGGTCGGATTCTCTCTATGGAAAACCACTTCCGCGATTTTCTTCTGGGCATCTTCCACCCGATCATACAATTCTTCGCGTGTCAGCCCATAAATCGCCACTCTCTTTCCGTCTGCATCTGTAATCCGGGTGCGGTAATACTGTACCCCTTTCATCATCACTGTTCCGTATTCCGGAAGTTCAGCAGGACGCTTTTTCCCTTTAGCCATGTGTTCTCCTCCTATCTATCTTCATACATTGCGTGTTGTCACTTTTATTATCATGGCGTACACCACTTCCTTCAAGGATGTCGAATGTATGTAAAAAGGGCAGGGATTTTTGACCATCCCTGCCCTAATTTCTTTCTGATTTACTCTTAATCCCACGATGCAAAAGCATCTTCCAGCACTCCTGCGAGCTGCTCTGGGCGATTATATTTCACCTTGGCGTAAATATCCATGGTGATCTTGCTGCTTTCATGACCGGCAAGATACTGAACCGTCTTCGGATCAACCGAAGCATGAATCAGATTCGTAATGTAGGTGTGCCGCAGCTGATGCGGAGTCACCTCAAAGTCCAGACTGTAAACCACATTTCCATTGTGTGCTGCCTTTTGCCCCAGAACCGGCTTCACCGTATGCTTCACCCTCTTGCCATCTTCATAGCGGTAATAGCAGCGTTCCTTGGTGGTACGGGTTACGATATACTGCCATAATCTCTTGAACTGCGTATAGGACAACGGGTCTCCATCCCGGTTTGCAACCACAAAATCCGATGTCGATGTCTTCTTCGCCTCTTTCAGACATTCCAGAAGATTGTCCGGCAGAGGGACATTCCGATGCGCTGCCTTTGTTTTCAGCTCTGTCAGAATCACCGGACGATTATGCTCCGTATGCCAGGCTCTCCGAACGGTAAGGTACGGAGCCTCGCAATCAAGATACACCGAATCCCATTGAAGTCCGAGGATTTCTTCTCTCCGCAATCCTGCGTACAGCCCCAGCATCACGAACACATACGGCGGTAAGCCGTAAATGGCATCCAGCAGCTTATCCACCTGCTCATCCGTAAGCGGGAGGCGATCCTTCTGGGGAATCCCGCCCACATTCTTCTTCAGATAGATGGTCGGATTCTCATCAATGATCTTACTCTCCATTGCTGCCGTGAAAATACACTTATATAGAACGTTCACTGATTTGTACACGGATGCCGACTTTTTCGATGCCGCCAACAGTGCCAGGCGAATGTCATCTGCTGTTACATCTCCCATATGCATATCGCCCAATGGCTTGATGATGTAGTTCTTCACTTTCGATGTATAGTCAATCAGCGTTGTCATCCTGATCTGTGCCGACTGCATCAGCAGCCATTTCTCGCAATACTCCTCCACTGTAGGTGTACTGCGGCGATACGTCTTGTTCTCAATCTGCTGGATCGCTTCCTGTTCCTTCTGGTACAGTTCCTCTCTCGTTCTTGCATATAAGGAAACCCGCCGTCCCTGCTGATCTGTTACACGGGTTCGATAATATTGCGTTCCCTTCATACTCACCGTACCATAATCGGGAAGCATCATTCTTCTTGCCGCCATATCATTACCTCCAATCCTGTTGATGCTTTCATTATTGCGGATTCATCGTCCATACTCAACGATGTCGATTTTCACCGCCGAAAGCTTCGAGGTTTGCGATATGTCGCAGCACGTTCCATCGGTTTTGCACGGTGCGTACATTTTGCAATGTACTCCTGAATCCCCACTTCCGTGAAATAAACGCAGCCGTTTTCCACATACTGAACATAGGAGATCAAACCGTCTGTTCTTGCAGCATCCAGTGTTTTTACGCTGATTCCCAGTATACTGGCTGCTTCCTTCCTTGTAATCAGTTTATCCATCGCCTTCTTCGCCATCCTTTCGGCATTTGCCCTGTCTTTTTTTCTCTGACTGTTCCGGAATGTAATAACCAAGCTGAATCCTTACAGCTTCATCAATCCCACGCATCTGCCCCTTACTTACCCGCCCAAGATAGCGAATCACGCATATCTTGTCGCAGGTGTCGAGCTGTTCTGCCAATACCATAGACGGTTTTGCCAGTCCCTTTGCTTTACGGAGAAAGAAATGCGTTGGCTGTTTTCGCTTCTTCTCAATTTTCGATGTCAGCGGAGCAATCGTGATCGTCGGCGCATAATAATTGCCGACATCATTCTGAAGAACCACAACAGGACGAACACCGCCCTGCTTTGATCCGACCGGAACACCGAGATTGGCGAGATATAAATCACCTCGCCGATAAACCCAGTTTTCTTTCATATGCTGTTGTCTCCAATCTCCATACACTGATATGGATAAAGCCTGCCAGGTATCATGCTGATACAGCACCCGGCAGTACTTTCTGAAAATATGGTTTCTCTGTACTTTTTCTTATCACCCCAGAGATGTAGGATTTCTCACAGGCGGCAGTGTGCTTCACTGCTCCATTGGAATTTAACCATCCCGCCTTCCTTATGGCCGGACCGCGAATTACGGAAGTATCATTGTCCCTGTCTGGCTTTAACACCGCCGCCGGTTGCAATCCGGCATTTGCTTCTGCGAAACCGCTATCGCCCCGATGGGCTTCATGGCGTGCAGTCGAAGGCTTGACCAAACAGGAATGTACCTGAAGAATGAGTATTCAGTTTTCAAGGGACATCCGGACTTTCGTCCTTACAAAGTAAGTTTAACAAGAATCCTCCGGTTTCGCGTTGGCCTCGTAGGCGCACTTTGGTTGTCCTTGCAGGACTACATACGGTTCGTTTTGACTTTTTCAGTGTTCTATACAGCCAGATTGAGGCAAAAAAATACCCCGTTGGTTTCCCAACGAGGCATCAAAGACGATTCTATTCTGTTTTCTGTAAACTGGTACCCGTTTATCTCCTGGTGACCATTTGAGTCACGGCTAATGTATCAAAAAAGCAACGCTCATCTCAGCAAATCAGACAAGCTGTATTCTCCTTTGGGGATATTGGCTGTTCTGCGATACTCTTTTATGGCTTTCACCAAGAGCTGAGGATTACTGAAATACTGCTTCACAAAATCATACGACTTCACATCATGCATCCGAAGATTTGTTTTACAAAATTCGCTTGGTTTTTTTCCAGAACGCTTAAACTGATCATATGCTCCTTCCGCATGAATAATCAGCATTTCAATTTCTGGAGCAGTAATGACATTTACCACGTCAATTTTCTGCTCATATGCTTTACTCAATCGAAATTCCTCTCTGCGAGAATCCAAAATCCGTATCACAGAAATCTGCTCATCGAATCCTTTCCGTAAGTATCGCTCCTCGAATCGTTTAGCACTTCTGCAACGGATGACACGTTCTTCCAACATTTCTTCTCTGTTGAAAATCAGAAGATCATTATCAACCAGTATGTCGATAATAGCTTCTTCGGCAGAGCCTTCACATATACACGCCTTGTATTTTGCTAATTCCATTCTGCCGCCTCCTTAATTGATTGAAGCAGCCAGGCTTTTCTTCAAGCGCATATACGCTTCATATGCTGGCGTTGTTCCCTCAAGGAAGCCGCTCTGGTAAGCATCACTCTTTTTAATATCATTACGTTTCAATATATAGCTCAAATTTTCTGCTGTAATGCCATTACGGTTTCTAACGATACAAATTCCGTCATTTCGGTCATATTCGTCCAGCAGTTCCGGATAATGCGTAGTGAAAATAAGCGTTCCGCCATTTTTGTTCAGTCGGCTGTCCATAAAGAAGCGCATTAAGGTCGTTACAATTTCCTTGTTGAAATGATTCTCTATTTCATCTACCAGAAGATAACCACCTGAATGAAGAACTTCCTTTACCATCGAGAATGTAATAATACCCTTAATCGTACCAGAGGACAGATACTGCTCAAGGTCTGCCGGATTATTCAGGATAATCTCTTCTTCATCCTTAAACTTCAAGTGGATAAATGTTTTTCCCTCTGTCTGCTCAAAACACAATTTCTCAATGGTCGGATCGAGAAATGCAATTACCTCCAATGGAATATCTTCGGTAAATGGAAGCACATTCACATTCGTATAGGAAAGCAGGCTGAATATTTCCACTGTATCATTCGCTTTTTTATTATGTGCAATGACAAAGCTGACATCATCAGAAAGGTATGCTTCATCGCTATTGCGCTGCTCTACAGGCTTCATTCCTGTAAAATCTGTCAGATACTTTTTCGACTTAACGGTTGCAATCGGTTTTTCCCAAAGGCTTTCAGACAGAATCGAATACACATATTCCCCTGTTTTCGACTTCTTTGCCGCAATTACAGTTTCCAAGCAGCAGACGTAGCTACGCTTATCATAAAAATATGTGCGGATTGTAACATTCTTCGCTCCGCCAAGAATGCTTTTTGCCTCCACATGATTGATGGGCTCATTTTTCACAATATTTAAGGCCAAGCTAATGACCTTTAATACCGAGGTCTTGCCAGATGCGTTAATTCCAATGAAAGCACAGGCAGAGTGGAGATAGTAGTTATCCGTCAAACGGTAAAGACTATCTTTGTCCTCTTCGCAAACACGTTGCTGCGTATAAAAGCAAATATCCAAGTCTTTTTTGAATAATGGGAGTCCTTGTGCGGTGATGCGGAGTATTTTCATAGGTAGTCCTCCTCTAAAAACAGTTTTTTCGTTTTTATTTTCTTATAATCTTATTATACGCCGCAAACCAGAAAATATCAACGGATTTTCCGTTTTTATTTTCTGATTTATTTTTGACACTAAAAAGTATCCGTTCAATATGGCAAGCCCTGTGATTGCTGACCCGTTCCACCGCATGAAATACATGGAGCGTCATGGAAGCGGCCTACGCAAAATCGTCAGGGAAACCGAAAAGCCGCCTGGATATACAGCGGCATATAATCCGAAAATTTTCTCAACGGCAACAGATTTCAGAGTCATCTTGAAAAATGTAAATTACCAACTTAGTCAGAAAAACTTAGTCAATGACCAAGTTAGTGAGCAAGATAAATCGCCGGACATCCCACACACAGTTTTGAATTTTTGTATCCACCTTATTGCCCACGGCAGTGAGGGTGCTCAAATCACTCATGCTCACTCTATCATGGGTACAGCCAATGATAAGTCCTATGACGCAACCCATGATAACTTAGAGGATGACACCCATCAAGGTATCCACCAAGATAGCCACCATGATTCTACGCCGTCAGCAGTTATATTGCACCTAATGCTTTTTAGATTTTTTTCGCAATCGTAGACAGCTCCGAAATAATACTAAGAAGATCATTTTTGACTTCCTCTTTGCTTGGCTCACTGCCCATCAGAAGATAATCCGTGCTGACATGGAGGATGCAGGACAGTTCAATCAGCAAGTCAATAGAGCAGCTGCGTTCACCGTTCTCCATGCGGCTGACATGCTGCTTGCTTGCCAGGCCCAGGCGAACCGCCAGTTCCTCCTGCGTAATGCCACGGGAAGTGCGAACATCGTGAAGTCTCTTACCAAACTCTTTTGCGTCAAAATACATACGTTTCTCCTTCCGCACAGCCGGTACAGAACCGGATCGACGGAAGGTCAAAAAAAGAGCCGCATGACGGTGAAGAAAAATCCTGTGCCGATAAAACAGAACATGGGTATCCCATAATTCTGTCTCATGCGGCATTCGGAAGACTTCGCCTATCAGCGGCTCCACAGCACAGCTATGACTTATAAAATTGTGTTAATAGGGTTATTTATTGTCATCTCAACCATTCAAAGACGAATAGTAGAGCTGCAATCTCCGTAATCTTCTCATCTCCAAAACATTGAAGACGGTCTCACGTCCGCAGGCCTTGCATTTGGTCTGCACATGTCCTCTGGTATCCTCAAAGACGATGATTGAATTATGTCGGCAATAAGGACACCTGACAGTCCTGGGCTTTTGGGAAGCGATTGCATCCTTTGCCCGGATGATTTTAATCTGCATTTCCGCAGATGGTTCCGATACTCTGATATTCCTGCTCATGGCCACACCTCCAATGGATCACGATATTCATAATCCTTTTTCCGGTTCAGATAGCCCAGTTGTTCCAAGCGGATAGCAGCTGCCGATCTCGAAACGCCAAAGACACCACAGAAAGTATCTATCTTCACCTGGTCTTTGTTATAAAAACGCCATCCATAACATGTCAGAGGCTTTCTGCTGTTGATGAACCACATCGCCCGATCCACTTCTAACTGGGGCATCAGGATGGCAGCTCCCAGCGAATTGGCCTGCCACTCGTTCCAATCTTCCTGCGTTCTCAGAACGCGGGAACCTTTTTTCCTCACTTCCGGTCTCTTATGGCAGGCTATCTTTCGGTCATCGGCATCCAGCTGAAACAATATCTGGTGAGCGCACTCATGTGCCAGCGTAAATCTGCGTTTTCCGCAGAGTTTCCGAATATTCTCTGGTTCAATGAAACTCTTGTCCAGAACCACATCATTAGTTTTCAGGAAGATGCTCCTCTGACTTCCATCAACCTCTATCTGATATTCTGTATCCACATACGCGGTCAGACCATAGATGCTTCCGTCCGAGGACAACTTTTGAAATGACACCTTCAGGTTCAGATAATCGGATGCAAACTGGTCAATGGGTGTCGGAAGCGCGAATCTCGTCGGATCATCTGCTTCGCTGCCGAAAAAGGACTTTTGAAAATCTCTTATCACTGCAACAGCGATTTCTTCTATTTTTTTCTGTGAAAGGATCATAGGCACTGCTCCTTTGCCTCAACGAACCATTTTTCATCTTCGTTGAACAGAAAACTCTCATGCCCACCGATCATGACCGTATAACGAATTCCGCAGCCGCCCACTTTCGTGGAAGAAGCTCGGCACTTATGCTTCAATCGGTCGATCTCATACACCCGTCCGTCAATCCATCGAATTAGGCGCGGGCGAATATTTCCCTCTGCATCCACATCTAAGTTCACAGGTACATATACTTTTCTACATTTCTGTTCCGACATATTCTACGCTCCTCCTCTGTAAACCGGCGAATGTGTTGACTTCTTTTAGCAAAGAACTCACCAGATTCTACCGGTGCTGTATTAACCAATCATTCCTGTCGGCATAACCAAATCCACTTTTCGCTCTGTCGGCATCTTGCTTTTCTGAAAAAGTACCCCATTTTTAATCGCATCTTTCCCGAATCGGAATCGAATCTGCTCAATCGCTGCGTCCAGCCGTTCCTGGCGATCCAGTGATTTCACGTCGGTGAATAGGTCGTATTGTATCGGACAATCCTCTTCAAACAGGTTGATTGCCCGAACCGTCACTGAACGAATCGGATGCTCCCACTGATAGTTCTTTGCAAACAGTGCAAATGCGGTTTTCGCCAGATAGGTAGGGCTTTGTGTCGGAATACCAATCCGGCACTGCCACTCTTTCGTGTAAAGCTCGTTGTTGCGGATGGAAATCGCTATTCCGCCAGCTTTCTTTTTATGTGCTCGCAGCTTGGTTCCGATCTCCTGCACCAGTTCCAGCATGACACACCAGACTTCGGCGTTATTCTCCAAATCCTGCATGGTCGTTATTCCGTGCCCAATGCTCTTTACTGGGGAGACATAATCGGAACGCATAACCGGCGAATCATCCAGTCCATTGGCATATTTCTTAATCGCCAGTCCATTCTTTCCAAGGCGGCACTTCAAGAAATCATCCGATGTTGCAGCAAGCTCTCCAATGGTATGAATCCCATAACCGGACAGAACCTTCTCGGTCGCTCTGCCGACTCCAAGCAAGTCAGAGGCGGGAAGACACCAAATCTTCTCCTGGAACGAATCTGCTTCGATGCAGGTAATCGCATCCGGCTTTTTCATATCCGACCCAAGCTTGGCAAAAATCTTATTGAAGCTCACTCCTGCGGAAATCGTAAGTCCCAATTCAAACTTAACCGTTCTGCGAATCTCATCTGCGATTTCAAATCCGGTTCCCATGCAGCCGCTTCCGGTCACATCCAGCCAGCATTCGTCCATCCCATACGGCTCGATCTGATCGGTATAGCGACCGTATATCCCACGAGCCAGCTTTGAAAACTTCATATATTGCTCATAGTGCGGCTCCACGATCACAAGATCCTGGCACTTCTGCTTTGCTTGCCAGATTGCCTCTCCCGTGGAAACGCCAAACGCCTTTGCTGCGTAGTTCTTCGCAAGTACGATACCATGCCGTTCCTCCACAGAACCACACACTGCCACCGGCTTGTTCTTCAGTTCCGGATTCAGCATACACTCGACAGAGGCATAGAAATTATTCATATCACAGTGAAGAATCACTCTTTGCATCCTGTATTCCTCCTCTCCGTTCGTGAAAGCACGAACAACTTTTCACGAACGCATTGACACACAGCATTTCTTGTGATACTATAATTACACGAATTGTATTTCGTGTTTTCATCGTCATTATAGCAAGCACAGTTTTTCGTGTCAATAGGTTTTTATGAAAAAGTGTTCGTGTTCGTTATCAAAAAAGAAAGAGGTATTTCTATGGTCTTCAAAGAAAGGTTGAAAGAAAAAAGAACAGAAGCCAATTTAACTCAGGTAGAACTTGCAGAGAAGGCCGGTGTAACCGCCCGCACAATTCAGAATTATGAGCTTGGCAGCCGCAAACCATCCAATATGGTTACGATCCAGAAGATTGCGGATGCGCTGAATACTACTACTGAGTACCTGCTGGGAAGCAGCGGCACCTATGTCGTAGAAGCTCATGAAAAAGGCGGCGCAAAAGCAGCGAAAGATATTGAAGAACTGGTCAGCGAAGTGACCGGTATGTTCGCTGGCGGCGAATTAAGCGAAGATGCCATCGAAGGAGCTTATAAAGCTCTGACCGATGCCTACTGGATTGCCAAAGAGAACAATAAAAAATACGCCCCGAAAACGAGGCGTAAAAAATCCGATCAGTGATATTTATCGTACACACTTTTCGCTATACTGTAAACTGGAGGTGGTATGATGAATGCGGAACAGCTTTCACGGGTCGGTGAGAAACTGGTAAAACGCTGCGGTTCCAGAGACCCTTTTGAAATTGCAAGGCAGCTTGGTATCAATGTCATGCTTTGCGAAAATTTCGGTTCCCTGAAGGGAATGTACCGGGTGATTAAGCGAAATCGCTTTATTTTCCTGAATAACAGTCTGGATGAAAATATGCTGCGCATCGTGTGCGCACATGAATTAGGGCATGATCAGCTTCACCGGAATATGGCGAAAACCACCCCGATTCATGAGTTCATGCTCTACGATATGAAATCCAAACCGGAATATGAAGCGAACATCGTAGCAGCAGAGATTCTGATGGACAGCGATGAAGTCCTTCGTTACATCTATGAGTATGGATACACAGCCGAGCAGATCGCCAGTGCGATGTCCACCGACATCAATCTGGTTGCGCTGAAGGTAGCGCACCTGGCTACACTTGGCTATAATCTGCACGCGCTGGAACACAAGAGCAACTTTTTGAAATAACGTACCTTTGAGGAGTCTGGACTGGCTCCTCTTTTTTGTTGCACAAATTGTGCAGGCGGTGCTTGCACAATTATCAACCTAACATCTGCATTCCATACAATCTCGATATTGTCCTCCTGTTGTTCTGCGTTATGCTTTCTCCGTGCATTTTCGTATTATTTATTCTGCCATCTGACTTCGCCCTTGGACAGAAGCGGATAACAGATCAGCTGATCTGAATCCAGATTTTCCGCATGCATGTCAACCGCTGTGATCTGATGATTATCATAAGTCGTATAATAGTAAATACCTTTTGCTGTATTACAACAAGACGTGTATATCGTGATCTCATATTTGCCTTCTGTCACCTCACAGCATCCACGCTGCTGATCTACGGATCCTAAGATATGGAAGAACTGGCTTACACTCTCATCCTCTTCTTCACCGGAGATCGAATTTAATTTTGTAAAGGCAACTTTCACAAATCTTGACTGGCTGGAAAGATCTCCAGGTATTCCCATTCCACCCATTCCTCTGCTATATGCATCAAGCTGTAATACTCCTGCAAAAGTACTCTCCGGCTGTTTTCTGGATACTCCGGCATAATTATTCAGTGCAAACATCTGACTCGGGAATGGTGGATTATTGGTAAGCACTCCTACCGGATTATCATATACATGCAGCCCATCTTTCATAGACTCAACAACGATACAGGAGTCTTTGTCTGCAATGATCCAGTGAAGCTGTGCTGTCGGCAGCTGTTCACTGAATGCTGTACCTGTCAGTCTCATTGCTGCCAGCTTCTCTCTCGCCTCTGCTACAGTAGCACACTGTGTAAGGATCCATGGGATGAACTCGAACTGTGCCACCTGGCTGACTTCTGTTTCATCTTCCGGCAAAGCCTCTTCATATGCCGCATTGCCGACAAAATTAAGACCTGCCATTCCAAGGCCTTTTTCATTAACAGCATCATAATAAAGCGGATAACCTTCTGCAACAAATGCCATTCCGATCAAAGCATAATGGCTTTTTATCTTCCCGGCAAACCGGAAATCAAATTCGTAATTTCTTGGCGTTATCGTGATCTGTTCCCCATAGGAAAATTCATAATCAAGCGTTCTGCCCATATAAAAATCTTTTGTTTTGTAAGTTGCTGCTGTACACATATCGAACACCTCTTCTTTCTGCTATAATAGTCCTGCAAACAATCTCATAAACAACTGTCCGAGCCATAAATATGCACTCCGTCCTGTGCGGTACTTTTCGGTCACTTCCCTGCATTCATTCATGGTTGCTCCCAGATCATCTCTTATATCCAAAACTGTCTGACTATCCGCCATAAAACAACCATTTTCAAAGTGGTGATAAAGCAATGCCATTCAGTTAAGCATCATTTTAGTGGTTTTCTGTCATAGAAAGCCACTGTTTTTATACCTACAAATTTATATCAAAGGCTATAAACCTTTTGACACCCTAATCTTTTATTTTATCTTCTCCGGAGCAGTTTTTTACACTGGCTTACAGGTGCATCCGATTCCCAGTCCATCCGGACCGATATGACAGGACAAACCGAAGGAAAGTTTATCACACATGACTTCCATTCCCGGGAAACTTTCTTTAATCTGGTTTACCCATTCTTCTGTCACTTCATCGGTACTGCTGGACGCCGCCATCAGGTACACTTTACCAGCAGCATATTCTTCTCGGAAATTCGTTTCCAGCTCATGCTTCATTGCATCGATCATAACTTTACGTGATTTCTTCATACCACGGCATTTCTGGTAGATATCAAGCTTTCCTGTGCTGAAATGCATAACAGGTTTGATACTCAGGACATCTGCTGCCAAAGCTGTCACAGAGCTGACTCTTCCTCCTTTTTTGAGATATTTCAGTGTGCTGAGCCCGATATAAATTGTCATTTTTTCTCTGGTTTCTTCAAGAATTTTCTTGATTTCGACTACACTGTATCCTTCTTTTGCCATTTCTACTGCATCAAGAACAGAACGATGCATCGGGGTTGCCACACGACCGTTATCTACGACAAACACCTTACCGGCAAATTCATCTTCATTTGCCATGGCTTCTGCTGTCATACAGGACCCGCTTAAAGCACTGCTAAGAGGAATATAAACAATCTCCTCATATTCTTTCAGCATCTCTTTCCACATATCCATAACTTCTGTTGGTGACGGCTGAGATGTAGATACATCTACGCCCTTTCGAAGCATATCATAAAATTCATCTCTGGAAAGATCTACTCCTTCACGATACACTTTCTCTCCGATATAAAAAGGCATCGGTAGTACCTTAATTCCGAGTCTCTGCGCTTCTTCACTCAAAATTCCACTGTGGCTGTCTGTCATGATTCCTATTTTCTTCATAATATCTTCTTCCTTCGTAATCTATTTTTATAACGTCTTAATAATCGGCATTACACTTCATTTATATTTGTATCAAATCATTATTTTTCATTCGGCACAATAAAGGATGACGCAATTTCCTCCTCCGCATACTCTTCCACATCCGTTCTCGTTACTCGTTTTATATGTTGTTTTTTTAGGCGCAGATATACGAACCCCCGGAATATAGTATAAAATACCGATACAAGTGGAATGAAAATCAGCATACCTATAATTCCCATAAGATTTCCGCCGATTGTAACTGCCGCCAGTACCCAAATTGATGGAAGTCCTACTGATCCGCCAACCACATGAGGATAGATCAGATTACCTTCTATCTGCTGCAAAAGCAGAAAAACTATAATAAATAAAACTGCCTGTTTTGGATTTACCATAAAGATCAGAAAACTTCCCACGGCACAGCCAATAAAGGCTCCAAAGATAGGAACCAATGCGGTAAACGCGATCAAAATTCCAATTAAAAGTGCATATGGCATTTTTAAAATACTTAGCGTGATAACAAACATCATTCCGAGAATTACTGCTTCCAGACACTGCCCTGCAAGAAAATTTGCAAATGTCCGATATGTCAGCGAACATATGTTAAGAATTGCATCTGCTTTTTGTTTTGGAATAAAAGCGAAAATCACTTTTCTTACCTGTAAATGTAATTTTTCCTTCTGAAAAAGAATATAGCATGCAAAGGAAAACGAAATAAAAAAGGTCGCTAATCCACTGGCAATGGAACCTACTGCTGACATCGTCGTATTCATCATATTTCCGACTCCGTTTCCAAGAAGACTTATTCCCCATTTAATTGCCTGATCAGGCTGAAACTGCAGCTGATCTACCAATTTCATAATATCCTGATTATCATGTGAAAATTCTCGAATCCAGTTTTGCATCTGTGGAATAAAATCTGAAATACTCGTCATCAGATTTCCCATGGTCTGTGTAAGCTGTGGAATCACACCAAACATTACCAATATAATGACACCTGCTACCACTATAATTGTAAGAAGCAGGCTTATCGGTCTCGCAGCTTTTTTTCCTATTTTATTATTTTCTTTTATCTTTCCGAGCATTTTCTTTTCTAGGAAACTCATTGGTACATTAATCACAAAGGCAATTGCACCACCAAGCGCAAAAGGAAACACAATTTTCCATATTGACTTCAGCACTTCAATCACCACATCGAATTTCCACAAAGCAACTACAAGAAATGCCGTAAACACAATCAGTTCTCGAATTTTTTTCATAGAACATCTACTTAAATCCACTATCTTTCCCCTCTTTTTCTTAGTTTCATACGTATACACTTAAGTAATTGAATAATCAGAAGGCTTGCAAAAGCATATAAATATACACATCCAAGCTGCATCAGATTCAACGTTTCCACTTTGAATAAGTTATGGAAACCAGGAACCGTCAGTACTGTTGTAATGAGTACTGCACCTAACACAAATGCTCCCTGAAGCCACTTGTTATGAAAGAGACCTTTTGTAAAAATGACCGGATGATCTGATTTGCAATTATATCCATGAAACAAACGTGCCAGACAAAGAGTTCCAAAAGCATACGTGCTTCCAAGCAATGTACCATTCTGGTTGTATCCTGTCAAAAAACTGATCATTGTCATTGCTCCAATTACCAAACCTTCCAGACCGATTTTGCTAAGAAAATCTTTTGTCAATATCGACTCATCTGCCAATCTCGGTTTTTCACTCATCACTTCACTTCTATCCGGCTCTAAGCCTAACGCAATTGCCGGAAGACTATCCGTCAAAAGATTAATGAAGAGTAAATGTACTGGTGCAAATGGCACCGGAAGTCCTGCAACCGATGAACAAAGAACGGTTAAAATTGCTCCGAAATTTCCTGACAAAAGAAACTGTATCGCATATAAAATTGCTTATACAGTCTCTTCCTTAAGAGTCCTGGTATTCTGGATAATATACAGAGCGACCGATATGACCATCAT
>ENA-OYWQ01000514-OYWQ01000514.1-human-gut-metagenome-genome-assembly--contig:-NODE-514-length-19384-cov-5.442134_pt1 | contig 19384 bp, 10 predicted proteins | sample MGYA00244810_ERZ653396 | MGnify/ENA primary metagenome ERZ653396 (study PRJEB26926, sample SAMN06165045) | human gut metagenome | biome: ENVO:00009003; feature: ENVO:2100002; material: ENVO:00002003... | reverse complement strand
AGATACTGATCGGTCTCGTGGGCTCGGAGATGTGTATAAGAGACAGGCATATAAACCGACAGAAAACAACGGCATGTTGATGCCGTTCATCGCCATATAATCCAATTCCTTTTGCCAGCGCTCCCAGTCCCACCAAGCGCCCGTATAACTCAAAGTACAATAATTGAAATATACCCGATATTTCGAATCAATGATTCTCTGCTCCTTTCTAACGGGTTGCGGAAGAATAACCGGCAAATTCAGTTGATTGCCAAACCACGAAACATGCGCATTACATGTGTACTTCAGATACCAATTGAATGCACTGGCCAATGCCACAACGTTATTTCCGCGCAATATTACTCTCTTTCCGTCACCGTCAATTTCATATATGTCCTTGTTATCACTGCCCGATATTACTTCCAATTTATATTGGCCACTATATCCGGGAGTAACACGTTCTATCAGTTCAAACACGGTTTTCTCCACTCTATTCTTACAATATACCGGCAAACAACAGAGAAACAAAAAAAGACATAACAGAAATCGGTTCTTCATTTTTATTAGTTTTTAAGTGAAGGGGTGTCAAAACTTTCTTTAGTCATTACATTATCTGTCATACAGAACATTGTGAAGTATCTTTTCTCTCGTCATACGAAAAGGAAATTCTTCGCTTTGCTCTGAATGACAGAAAATGTAAACTAATTATGCATATTCATCTAAGACAAATTACAAGGCTGCTTTAGCATTTGTGAAACGCAAACCGTCATTGTCATGGTAACATGCCCATTCTTCAACGATAGCACCTTCGGGACCGGCCATCATGAAGTGGAAAGATTCCAATTCTTTCAGACGCAAAACATCGCCCACTTTCTGCACCGTGAAATTCTTGCTCTTGATAGGACCATGACCTGCAGGAATCTCAGGAGCATTCGGTGTTTCCTCGCCAATCTCCGAGAAATTATATACCCAGCCGTGGTTAACCATCCAAGACTCATGCTTTGCAGGGAATTTGGTCTTAACGTGTGCATGTTCCGGTATCATCTGTCCCGGCAACAAATAGATGTGATGGGCGAAATAACCGTACTCGGGATCATTAACCCAGAAGATACCACCCATACCTACATGTTCGAAATCACCCAAGCCGAAATCCGTAAACCAGATATCTTTCTCCATCAATGGAGTAAAAGGAACATTATAGAATTCAAACATATCAAGAAAGGCTTTCTTGGCTGCTTCCTGATTGAACTTGCCGTCTTTGTAGAAATCGGCATTCGTGTACTTCTTCTGGTACGTAGTCTTTTCCTGTGTCATAACTTGTTCTGCTTTTTTAGTTTCTGCCGTACAGGAAACAACTCCCATACCGCAAGCGGCAATCATTGCCAGTGTTAAGATTTTCTTTACTTTCATTTTTCCATATTTTAATTATTCAAAAAATCATTCATCGCAATAATCCCATGCCTTCTATCTCTATCAATAACTCGGAACGGCATACATCCGTCAGAGTATAGATAACGGGTAACTCCGGATATCTGCTTTCTATCACTTTTCTTGCCTTTTCCATATCTGCCCGGTATTTCACATAAACACGGAAATTAATAAGACCGGCATCTCCGGTTACCGGTATTCCGGTCTGCCGCAAATTATTACCGGAAACCAAATATTCTATATTCTCAAGGGTTGCCAAGGTCTGTTCTTCAATACCTACTCCTTCCAGACTCTTCTCTCCCCGAATGGCGGCCGTACCGGATATGTAGACAAAACCATGATCGTCCTTCCATACCGCCTTGGCACGTTCGAACTTGGGAGTAGTCCTTACCTGCAACGCTGTTTTACCTAACAAGACCTGCTGGGAATAGGCATGAGCTGCCACCTGCAATGGATTGTTCACTCCTGCCATGAAGACGGTCCCGTCCTCACAAAGCAACAAATCCATATCTATCATGATACCTCCCCAACGGGTTCCGATACCGGTAGCGGCAGGATAGCCGGTACTCCATTCCACACCAGCGTAAAACTGAGAACGAGCATCGTTAAAATCCTGATAATGTTGATGACCGGCATTATCACAGTCGGTTATTTTTTCAATATAGTTCCATTGACGGATAATAGCGGAAACCGGCATTCTCTCGGCATCAATCACCTGCCGGATACGTGCGAACACATCATCCGCTTGTTCACGGATATTCCAGTGCAAAACATCCCCGGTTACTCCGCCCAAAAACAAACGTCTGCATCCTATACGTTCCACAGCAATGTATGATATGCCTGCATACTTCCGATAAGACACTGTATCCTCTCCCGTCAGCACCACTTCATGTACCTCCAGAGCCATACCATCCGTATCGACAGGTTGGGCTACATAGCTCACTACCGGACAGGCGTCACCGAAATGACCCCTGACTGTTTTTTTCAGATATGCAAATTGAGCCACATACTCCCTACTGTCCATTGGAGCACTGAAAAAGACCATACGTACAGGCATATAAAGCGCAGTATATTCAATCAACAAGTGCGCTACCATTTCTTCAAAGAGTGCTTTCTTCGCCTGATAAAAACGATGCGTAATTTCTATATGCTGTTGTACCGTTGTCATACCCTATTCCTCCTTATATGCATCTTTAAAGTGAGTTTACATATTCAGCCAGTTCATCGGCTTCTTTAGAGGAAATCTTTTTATTGATACCATGCTTATGCACCTCAAAAACCTCTTTCATAGTGGCTGCCCTACCGTCGAACAGATAAGGAGCAGTACGCCACACCTCACGCAACGTAGGAGTGTCCCAGCCTTTCTCAAATTCTACATTCTCTCCGATACGATGCATTCGCATATCCGTATAATAAGGACCGGAATGGCATTACTTTACGCCCCCGCTTCGCTTTCTCCGACAGTTCCCCGTTCACCAAATAAGGACTGGGAAGCGGTTTCAACGACAGTAAATATTCATCCACACAAGTAGCGAACTCTTCCGGAAGGTCTATAAACTGAATATATTTATAACCGGTACGGACGGCAACATAAGAAGAGGCACGGATACCCGAAATCATGGCAGGAGGAGTGACATGAGAAAGCAGCAGACTTTTACAATTCTTGGAATTACCGATACCGTCATTCATCAAATCCCAGTTCATCGCATCCATGCGGGCATCGCCCGGATGGCAACCATTACAGGATTGCCAGTTTTGAAAGCAGTATTCGGCATCGTTGAAATACTTTTCGCCTTTATTGATTCGGCTCTCTACCCTATTTTTTACCATAGCGATAGTCTGAATGTCCGCTGTATTTAAATCGACAATGTTTAAGGTATCGGAAAAGTAAGTGGGAACCACCGCCTTGCCTCCTCCAACAATGAAACATCTGGGACCATTACCGATGAGAGGAATCCGTTGACGAATACCATATAAAAATCGCAAATCATAGGCCAAGGAAGCTTTTTGAGGATATTGCTCAAACTTCCGGATAAAAGACGGATAGTCGATTACGCTGATTTCGTGAGTGCCCGAATGACTGACCACAATCTTGTCATCCGTGCACTTCACATCCCAAATACCCGCGGCACCGCGTTCAGGTTCATCCAACAGCACCGCACCCTCAAAGTTTAATGATTCCAAATTGACCACACTCATGGCATTCGTATTCATCCATCCCTGCTGCAACTGAGAAGTGGGAACTTGAAAACGTCCCAGATTGTGGGTAACCAACAGATAGCGGCCATCGGGGGAAAGTGTCATCCCCCGAAGTGCATTGCTACCATTTTCCAATTGTATATCTTTTACCTTTTGAAAACTTTCTTTATCTATTACTGATACGCATGAAGCCACCGTATCCACATCCGCTCGTTGTGACGGAAGGAAATTGGCAACAAAAAGATATTTCCCCTTCGGGTCCGAAACGATGGATTTTGGTTCACGCAACACGGATACAGTACGCAGTACCTTCATTTCGTCCTTATCTATCTCGGATACAGTTCCAGCAAACTGATTGCAGACATATAACTTTCCGGAATAAGCATCCAATAAGGGAGAACAAGCTCCTGAAGCCGTCGCCATAAAGTCTTTCCCCGAAGGAGAGGATGAGGAAAGGAAATAAACTCCATTTTTATACTCACCGGCAACCGTTGCGATAATACGGTCACCATCCACTGCCACTCCCGTAGGAACTTCATCCAACTCCCATTCTTGCAGACGTTCTTTACAGTCCGATGAGTAAACCGTCACTTTACGAATACCCTTTTGAGTGACAACGACTCCGGCTTTATAAGGAGTAATACCGGTTATAAATAAAGGAGTCCCTTCGGGTCGGTCGACTTCATTTGTAGTAAAAGCAAAAAACGATACTACTAATAATATGACCGGCAAAGTCAATCGTATATATTTCCCAATTCCATGTTTCATAGTCATTAACTTTAACGGATGTTTTTCTTTGCACAAAAATAGGACAAAAGGTATTCAAGGGGTATCACTAGCGTCTTATTTACTTGTAATTTTGTACAAAAAACGATGATTATTCACTTTTGAGACAGAATCACATTGAAAAAAGAAAACAGTATAGTTCAAAATTCATGAACTATACCGTTTAAACAAGTTAATAAAACTATATGTGTTAAGTTAGAATGTTAAAATAGCTCGAGCATGACGGCCATCATTTACTCTCCAAGCAGCAGTCTGACCATAATTTTTGCCGGTTGTTAAAAGTCCAACCCGGTACAACATGCCTTCAGATCCGGACTTAGTTTTCTCAATACTACTGGACCAATAGAATTGTTCACCATCTAATGAGAAAGTTTCTGCGACACCTGCTTCTACGAGAATCTGCATTGACTTACCAACAGCTCGCAATTCTATAACATTATTTACCTTACTCGCATATTCTTCTGCAAGAGTTAGATATTGCTTTACAGCTCCCCAGTACCAGCCACTAGTACCAACAGGTGCTTTCATTTCGCCTGTACTTTCATAATCCGAAATAGCTTTAGCTATCGGATAATCACTCAGATTATCAACAGATTTAAAAATTTCAGTATTCTTGAATCCTAATATATCAGCATATTTTTTATTATCTTCATCACAATTATCAATCAAATCCACAGCCGGTTTTTGGGATAAATCAAAATGTGTCAGCCTTTTAATTCCCGATGGAGCAAGTCTTTTTTCTCCTCCTGTAATATCTTTCAAAGCTATTACCCAACCATGAACTTCCTGTAGCTTCTGTGTACCGTTATTTGCTATGTAATTTTCTGGCTTATCGGCAGAAGCCTTTCCATCATCATGAGCAACAGCAAATACTATACCGATACACGGATTGGCATCACTCTTCGTAAAAGAAGAAGAATAAGTACCGTCTGCATAGAAGAAATCACCAACCTTGGCCTTAATTGGTCTTGAAGTTATCGCTACATTATCCGATTCCCATTCAGCTACATCAATGTCAAAGATAATATCAAATTCCGTATCTTCTATCGGAGACTCTCTCATCATATTACCACTTACCTTGACATGTTGATTACGCAACAAAGGAACTAATCCTGACGGTATCGTCACATCCTGAATTCCTTGTTTAGTAGTGAAGCTCAAATGGATTTCATCCATATTTTCACTTGTCTCATCAACAAAGATATATGTAGAGAATAAAGTGCCGTCCGGTGTTACCTCAGGATTAAAAACTGCTACAGAATGAGCCACTGTTACTGTCTCACCTACCGTCTTACCCGTACTTACATCGAATTTAGCGACAGCATTATACGACACAGATAATCCTTTCAATAAATTGAACTCTCTCAGGTTCTTTTCCAAAACACTGACTTTTGTAAACGGACGGACCAATTCCGGTTCCATAATGAACGCTTCACCGGCTTTTTTCTGAACCTCACCACTATAGAAGAAAGCATCGCAAGCATTATTGTTTATCAAGCTATTCATATCTTTTACAGTAATGTTTCTCAAATCGGAAGTATCGTAATACTTGTCTTCATAATGAGAAGTCCCATCTTCTGCCCTACTGGTTGCAGCCGAACCAGCATCGACATAATCCATCCACATCAAGCAATCGTAAGTTCCGGCATCAACCGTCAAATCCATTGGCAATTTATTTGTTTCAGCAGCAGGGTCTACTGCAACCTCGTTACGATAGGCTAATTTTGCACCTTCTCCCTTTGTCCAAAGTTCAAGGATACAACGCAATTTGTGTCCGGCTATCTCTGCCTGCCCGTCAGTAATACTCTCCGGTAGAATAGCAGAAATGTGTATCTGTCCGGTATCAACACCGGATGCATTATCATCGTCACTGCACGAAACAAATAAACCCATGCAGCAAAAAAGTATTAAACCTAATAAATTCTTTTTCATATTCAATATAAGTTTTAATTAGGGTTATTTTATGATTGTCAGGAAAGGTCTTATCAATCCCATCGTCTTATAATTAGGTTTTGCATGAGGGGCAACCCTTGAAGTCCCAATCTGTACTACCATTGGCATGGCATCTCTGTTTAAAGTACTCGTATAAACATGATAGCCATTTGCTGAATTACTATTTGCAAAATAATTTGCAATTCCAGCTTCAATAGCATCGTTAAATGCCGTATTAAATGCTATATTTTTATCAATAGTCTGAGAGGCATCATTGGGGTAAGGCTTCCCCGAATTTGGTGTAAAGCCATAACAGACTCCAGCTGCTTCTAATAATTGTCCGGAAGAAGGTATGTACCAATCACTTGCATTTGTCGGTTTTACCGTTTCTTTTTTCCATTTTTGGAAAATATATAAAACCGGATAATTCAAAGAACTACTCGAACCAACAAAAGACTTATCCGACAATATTCTCTCTGTTGCAACATAACCATCATACGTTGTCCAATTAGGATCGGCAGTAGCCTTAGATAATATAGCAACATTTTCATCTCTTCCACTCATATCATCATTCTGTTTATAAAAATAAGGACGGGAGTTACTTAATATATATTGCTCATTTCCTATTGGAAAATCATCTATAAAAATATCCGTATTATTCAATGCCATAACATATCCTTTAATGCTCTTACCTTTTGCAGTCTCACCATATAATGAAATATTATCACCTTTTAATATTCCGGTGGCATACACAATTCCTACACAATCATCTTTATTTTCATCTGTCAACTCGCTACTCCATGTACCGTCAATAAAGAAGTAATCACCAATTTGCGGATCTTCGCTTGGTTCCGGTTCGGGCTCCGGTTCTACGGTACCACCCTCCATTAGTTTTCCAGCGGCAACCAGTTGCTGGTTACGTTTCAATTTGATACTTTCTGCCGGTATTTCGCATCTACTTTTACCGGCATCCGTATCAAAAGAAAGAATAAAACTCTCCATAGACAATCCACTGGAAGGAACAAAGACATAACTGGTAAATAGGACCTGAGTGTCATCTCCCGGTTGAAAAGTCTTATCATACATAGCAGTAACCATCTCCGTTGTCGGTTCTCCCGTAGCTACACTGAAAGTCTTTGGTAATTGACATTCAACCGTCATACCATTTAATGAAGCAAACTTATCTACATCATTCTCTTTCACAATCAGTTTGGCAAACGGACGCTTCATCTTCATTGTTTGTTGAACTGCTGTAGCATTCTTCTTGATAACCAAAGTTGCATAGAAACCATCGCAAAGATCGGTATCGAATACGTGGTCGGTTGCACCTTCCTTGATACTGACAGCATGTAAATCAGAAGTATCGTAGAAAGTATCCTCAAAATGTGTATAAGTTACATCTCCGGAAGTAACTTCTGAAATATCAGCATCCTTTTTAATAAAATCCGCCCACATCAAACAGCTATAATCTCCCGGTCTCAAACCAAAATCGAATGTCGGTAACTCACCACCAGCTACCGCCACTTCCTGGCGGTATTTCAAAGTAGGAGATGTACTCTTTGTCCACACTTCTATGATACAACGCAATTTATAATCCGTAGGAACAGCGATTTGCGCACGGGTCACTGCAATATCTGCAGGAAGTTCGGCAGATATGCACACCCGGTTATCTTCAGTCTCCTTATTCACCATCTCCTCTTGGCTACATGCAGCCAATAAAGTGACGAACGTCAAAGTCAGTATATAATATAGTTTTTTCATATCTAAAAAAATTAAAGTTATTTCAAAGCTCTCGTAGTCTGCAGCGGTTTATCCACTATTTCCTGTACTTGCATTGTACCATGTATGTTATCATACAAAACAGAAGAGTTTTCCTGTTGACGTTTGTAGGGAACACCCTCTACCATTATTTCTACATCACCATAACCAAAAGCAGTACCCGTTTCCTTGTTAGTGATAGTGATAGCCGCAGGCTTGTTTCCATCCATTTCGGCCTCAATATTCCAATCACCTAATGTAAAGCGATTGTTTACTTGCCAGATATCTTCTACCACACCATTATCGGTTACTTGAATAATGGTAAGTATCCGGTTGGTCATGCATGGTCCGAAGTTGGCTGTCAGATGCCACTGCTTTGGATATTTCACAGGATCCTGATCCGCCGGCTCTCCACCCGGAAACCACTCATCGGTTGCCGTAATCTGAGGAGTATGTTCACTGTAAATCTGCGCAACAGAAGTAAAGTTGCCTCTATCCGTAGTATAAGAAGTAGTCGCCTTATTTCCAGCTATATGAAACTCTACTGGACTATGCAATAACCATTGCCAAGTAGCAGACTCATCCGCTCCCAAATCATCATAAATTACAACTTTATTAGGACGGAGCATAAAGATGTGACGCTTATAGTTATTCAAAGGATTATCTCCGAAGCCATATTCAGGTGTCTGGCTGATTCCGGCATTCTCAAAACTTGTTCCCCAATACTCTGAAGTACCGCAGTAAGCATTAGACGCATCTCCTAAGAAATAAGCGATATTATCTCCATTCAACCCACGACACAAGTTTCCATAAGCGCGTGTAGTGAAAGGTTGACCGATATTATTAATCATTATCGTATTATGCCCTCGAGTATTACGGTATTGCAACAGATTGTGCTTATCGGAGAAGTTCTGATAATAACCGGTATTGATATAGACAGAACGCCCTTTATATAACAATTTAAAACTATTCTGATCTGCTAATGTATGACTACCTGAACCAAAAGGACTGGAACGGAATGCCAATGAGAGATTGGAATTTATATCCGACATATTGGAGTGTGCCACCCCTTCACCAATATCCTTATGCCAGATAAAATTCTCGAAATCGTTTTCATCAAGTTCCGGAGCCGTATAATCTGTATCTCCCTGCGCTATACGGTATAAACGCATGTCAATATTAGTTTTCAATATTGAAACACACTCTTTAACATACCAAGCAGCATATGAATCTCCTGTTTCACGAGCTAAGAAATCCATGAAACCAACTTGTACTCTTCCCGGTTCTGTCATCCATTTCTCCGTACCATCGCCAAAACTACAGTTTCCAGAACCCGGCAACCACGAATAAGCCACTGCTTTACCTGCACTTTTGTACCAGGGATGTTCCAAGAAGTTTGTACCTGTTATATGCGAGAATAACATCGGCATCCAATAGAGTGTATAACAATTGGTTCCGAAATAACTGATTCCATTCTGCCAAGCTCCGTCACGGTTAAAACCGGAAGCCGGTGCACGCCCGGTCCACAATTCATAGAAATAATACAATGCATTCATCGCTTCAGGATATTCCTGACAGATAACCAACGCACCTTGTGTCATATTACGCAACACAATCTGCCAAGTATGATTATCAAAAATATGGTTTTCAATTCTACCCGTATAACTGCGGTAATAGTAGTTGACAATCTTCAAGATCAAAGTCTCTGCTTTTGTTTTCTCATCCTCAGTTAAACTTTCCTGGCAAACATCATAGCACAAACTAACTATATCAACAATACCTCCAACTTCAAAATTACCATACTTTTTCAATTGTTCGTCCGAAATACCATAGTTTATCAGCACTTTACCAAACTCAAGTATTTTATCATAATATTTTTGTTCTTGAGTAAGTTTCCATGAAGTATATAAATAGTTTCTCACATCGTTTGCCAGACTCTCCATACCTACATGAGGATTATTCTGTGGCAATGTCTTGGACAATGTTCCTTGAGTTCTATTTATTAAATCCTTGTATTCAGGATGAGTATTGGATATCGGACTCACATTTTTAATATCCTCCTCCAAGAAACAATTGATACGTGGATATCCTGCAGGTATGTTCTGCTTAAATACCTCAAACTTAGGAGTTACGAATACCGGCTCTTTACCCGTTACTGTAAATTTATATACCTCACTCCAAATACCGGCATTATCTTTGGCATCTACTTTACGAAAACGCCAGTACCAATCGCCGGCTGCCAGTTCCTCATGTACATTATATAAATCCCAGTTCAACTTACCGGAACGGTACGTTCCGGTTTCCGGGAATGAGTTGTCTTGCGACAACTCAAATTCCAGAAACTCATCTTCCCCTCTCAATGTTCTCGGTACAATCAAAGGCGCAGGATTCACAAAAAGTTCATGTTCTTCACGTGGATAGGGTTGGTCACGGTCGTTAGGATGTACCCTATCCAAAGTTTCATTACTTGTCAGATCTTCAAAGAAAATCTCATTATCATCGTTACACCCGGTCAAGCATAGACTACATAGGGTGAACAGGAAGATATTCATGCATTTCATATTCATACTATTCATTTTTACCATCCTGGGTTTTGTACCAAATTATCATTCATATATAACTCATTCTGCGGATAAGGGAAAAGATACATCTTATTTTCCCAATACATTGTTTGTAACAGTTCTTTTTCATAAGAGAACGAGTCTTCCCCACTCTTCGCAATCTTCACTCCGTAAATATTCCGGACCTCGTCTTTCTCCGCTATCTTCCAACGGCGGATATCGTAGAAGCGATGTCCCTCCAAAGCCAGTTCCACACGACGTTCATTACGCACTTTCTCACGGAAATCGACTTGACCGGTGGCGACGACACCATCCATAGTAGCGGCAGTACGAACCTGATTTAAAGCAGCACGTGCACTGACCGGACAACCTTTCGTTGCATCCACTGCGTCCGGTCCCAACCATTCGTTCATAGCCTCGGCATAATTCAGTAAAATTTCCGCATAGCGGAATAGGATATAATGATGCTCTATCTTATTAGGTTTCACCGGATCGAGAGATACGGAAGGATTCATCCACTTACGCAAATAATATCCGGTCCTGGTAGAGCCTTCCTGAATCTTATTCTTTCCTCCCTCAAAAGTCTCAACTTGTTCTGATAACCAAGTAGAACCATTGGTAAGCACATTCAGGTACAAACGAGGATCGCGAGTCTGCTTTCCAGTCGCATCATAATAGATGTTCGCCACATGTGAAGCGTTTCCCCAATCAAACGGAGTACCATCCTTCATTTCGAATGCATCCACCAAATTCTGAGTCGGGGTGTTTCCTCCCAATGCCGAAGTTTCAGGATATCCCATAGGCTGGTTACGTGCTTCAAAGTTATTAGTTTTACTACTGTTTCGACGCTCAAGAATCAATTGTTTGGATTTAAAAATTTCGTTTCCACCTTTATTGGAATACAAAGGATCATCGGTTATTTTTGGCAGTTCGTATACGGCTAAATCCATTACTTCATAAGCAGCTTTAGCTGCATTCTCCCACTTGGTCAAATCATTGTCCGGATTATGTAACTCACTGGCTGCGTAAAGAAGAGCCCTTGATTTTAAAGCCAATGCAGCACCACGGGTAATACGTCCCGTTTCACCCCAAAAGTCACTCTGATTTACGGGAAGTTCAAGCGCAATCTCCGAACATTCCTCTGCGATAAAAGCTATTACCTCATCAAACGGAGTCTGTTTTACCGAATTGATTTCATCCTGAGCATAAGTACGTGTCAACAATGGAATATCCCCATACCGTTTAGCCAGTTCAAACAAATAAAAAGCACGTAGAAAACGGACTTCATAAGGGAACTTTGATGACTTCTCCATTATCTCATCATAATTTTCATTATACTCAAACCGTTTCAACACTTCAGGGTCAAAATTCTCAAGGAAAGAATTAGCACTACGGATAGCTGTCCAATAGTTCCAAGCATCGTCCACCCGTTTTAAGGGACTCCATACACCTGTCGTCATGTAATAAATACTGGCATTTTCCTGTGTATAGATACAATTGTCTGTAGCAGACTCCATAATATAGCCGCTACCCAAATCAGAAGGCAGAAATGTATATACATATGCAACCAACTGATTCATATTCTCATAATAAGCGTATGTTTCCTCTTTTGTTTTACCGGTAGTATGATCATAATCCAAGTAATCACACCCGTTCAACGAAAGCAATGCACAAGCCATTATCATGTATTTCTTTATGTTCAGCATAATTTTCGTCTTGTTTAAAAATTAATATTCAAACCTACATATACAGAGAACAAGTCGGGATAGCCTAAAGCAATGTCCTCGCAATTGAAATATTTAATCTTGTCTATCGAGAAAACATTCAATGCTTTCGCATAGATCTGGCACTTGTCCATCTTCATTTTTTTGGTCCATGCCTGCGGTAGATTATAATATACATTCAGATTACGGAGTTTAAAGAAAGAACCGTCTTCTATCCATTGCGTACTTGTCTGATAATTGTTCTCATTGGAAAGAGTGGACAAACGCGGCACATTAGCGATGTCCTTGGTAGCCTCCGTCCAACGGATTTTATCTTTCAAATACCAAGTGGCGATGTTCGTATTACCGTTACGCAACGGCTGGTGCACATTTGCCACATTCAATTGTTTGGTAAGACCGCTGATACCGTTGAAAGTCATGTCCACACCGAAACCTTTGTATTCAAAACCCAGGTTCAACCCGTAAATCATATCCGGAATGGAAGTAGATTTACCAATGGCTACCCGGTCTTCACTGTCTATCCGGTCATCATCGTTTTGGTCTTTATACTTGATGTCACCCGGACGTACCACAGAGAATGTCTGTTCGGGACTGTCAATAATATCTTGTTCATCTCTGAAGTAACCGATAGCTTCCAGTCCGAACAACTGACCAATTTTGTGCCCCTTGGCATACAAATAATCATAAGGCTGATAAGCCTGTCCGTTTTCAATGACCTCACTATCATTCAATCCCCAGTTGGCATTCACATAATATTTAAAATCTTTCAACTGTTGATTCCAACCCATGCTCAGTTCCAGTCCGCGAGTTTCGTTTTCGCCTATGTTACTCTTGGCACGAGCCACACCAAGCATTCCTGATGTTCTGTTGTCATCTACCAGAATATTGGTACGACGATCATAGAATATTTCAGCCGATGCCGTGAAGTTTTTCCACATCCGCAAATCCACACCTATATTGTACTTATCGGCAGTTTCCAATTCCAATTGATACATGGGCAATTGCTGTTCTCTCAAACCTCCGATAGAGGTTCCCAAAGATTCTCCGAAAGCATAACTTCCGGCACTTGCCGTAGTCCAGAAATAATGTCCCAATCCATAATCTAAACCATCCGTAGCAGAACGCCCCCAAGAAGCGCGTAATTTCAACATATCAAGCTGAGATACATTTTCAAGGAAAGTTTCATTTGCCAAATTCCATCCGAGCGACACAGCTGGATAAAAACGAAATTTATCGCCTTTCAACAATACACTGGTACCATAGTAATTACCCACAACATCTACCATATAACGATTAGCGTAATTATAACCTACAAATCCCATTACGTTCTGGCGATAGTATGATTGGTTCTCTTCCAAAGGTTCTTCCATATCCTGACGATAGACGAGAGAAGCTGAAATTTGATGATTCTTAAATGCACGGTCGTAATTCAATTTTGCTTCTACACTGGCACGGATAAATTGTGCAGTCAGTTTGGAAGAGGAAATCTGCATGGTAGAATTTGAACCTCCAGTCTCACTACTGGGAAGACCGGCTGCACTTTGATTAAATATCTCGTACAGATAGGTTTTACTACCTATATCTTGAAATGTAGCAGAGTTATCATAGGCAACAGCTACTTCCGCATTCAACCCCTTCACGAACATAGACAAGTCCTGTGTCAAACGCATATCACCCTCCAGCAAACGACGGTTTTCCTGCACATAGCCTACATCGGCAATAGCAGCAATCGGATTCATTTTAAAAATAGAGTTACTACCCCAATTTCCATTGGGAGTCTTTATGGGAAAAGCAGCCGCAGGTACCTTATAAAGGTTCTGAAAAATAGCATCGATTCCCGTATTGGGACGTTTGTCCTCTCCGATAATACCATACAGACTAAATTTCACCTTAGTACTGGGCGTGACATCCACATCCAGGTTTATACGCAGATCAAGTTCGTAATTACGGATTTGTGAATTGTAACGGTCGGAATAATGGGTATAGTCTTCGTTCAACAGACCGAATTCATTCTTATAATCGAGTAAAGCCATGTAGCGTACACGTTGTCCACCGCCACGTACCATGACATTGAACTGATTGTTCTGGCTGAAATCGCGCATACCTTCTTTTACCCAATCGGTATTGGGATAATAAACCGGATTCACACCTCGCTTGAAATTTTCCAACTGTTTTGCCGTATATTGTAATGGTAATCCATCATAATGCAAGGCTTCATTCTGCGCCATTGCATACGTATAGGCATCTGCCATTTCAGGCTGATTGATAGGGAAATTGAAACCATGACGGTAATTCACATCAATATCGAACGAGTTATACACACCGCGTTTGGTATTAATCAAAATAACACCGTTAGCGGCTCTTGCCCCATAAAGTGCAGTAGCAGCCCCGTCCTTCAAGACCTGTACGGATTCTATTTCTTCCATAGTCATATTTGTCAGTCCGCGTGCGAAACCGTCCACCAACACCAAAGGTGAACCGGAAACACCACGCACTTTCATACCGGCATTAGTACGCCATCCGGCATTTTGCGAAAGATGCAATCCGGGAATCAATCCAAAAAGTGAATTATTCACTCGGTTAGTTGAAGTGGCACTCTTCATCAGCTGTTCCGCATAAATAGTAGAAACTGATTGGGTTTGATTTTCTTCGGTACGCTTCATAAAACCCAAGTCTATCATACCATCTTTTTGGGAATCAAGTACTATATTCATAGCCTCTCCCGTAACTTTCACACGTTTCAGTACCACATCCGCATAATTCAGTTCAATATAATCTCCTTCCTCCAGACTCAATGAGAATATTCCATTCTCGTCTGTAGTACTGTTGAACCGGGATTCTCCTACTTTCGAGACTTTCACACCCGGAAAAGGCTTTCCGGAAGCGTCTTTTACAACCCCGTTCAATGTCTGTTGCGCCATCGTCCCCAATGAGAAAACAAAGGCCAAACCTACTGTATATAGAATTTTTTTCATATTCATTTCCTTATTCATTAGTTTTATTCCCAACCGGGATTCTGAATCAAACCATATTTCTTATTGATTTCCGATACGGGGAAGGGAATCAAATACCAATGGTCATACCATAAATATTTCTCTTCACGTACATTAACCTGATAGTTAAACTCGTTATCACCAATCTTTGTCGTTACTAATTCTTCCAACGGACGAGTTGCCCATTCGGCTCCCTTACGATAACGTCTCATATCATGGTAACGTATATCTTCCTGACCGAATTCACGAGCACGTTCATCAAGCAGATATTCCAGCAAAGATTCTCCGGAAGGTACTTCTGCTACGGTGACCGATGGAAGTCCCGCACGTTCATGTACCAGATTCAGATAATCATACGCATCTCTACCAAACTCATCTTTAACAGAAGCCTGTCCCAACTGATTCATTACTTCGGCCATGTACAAATAGATTTCAGGCATACGAATAAGCGGACAAGAATAAGGTTTTTTATTCATTTCATTATCTTTATCACGAATAAATTTGCGGAATCCGTATCCAAATTGAAATTTCATGCCTTCTTTTGCTCCTGTTCCAAAACCTTCACGTCCTCCTCTCCAGACTTCCGCTTTTCTATTTTTATACTTATCACCATTTACCACCAATGTTTCATACAAACGGATGTCGCGAGTCGGATTTCCTGCCGCATCAAAAAAAGGATGTGCTTTATGCTCCGGATTATTCCAATCGAACTTCGAACCGTCATGCCATAAAAACATATCCGCATGGTTAGCGCGAGGCAAAGCATACCCTTGATCATACATACGGAATGGTTTAATTCCTCTGTCATAAACAGCCCAGCGGAAAGATGCCATCACCACTTCTCGATTACCTTTTGTAAAGTAACCATTTATATAATCTTCACGCGGATTACCAGTATTCTCCACCCGATAATAATCACCGTTTTCTTTATTCATTCGCAAAAATTCTCTACCGGCTTCCAAAGCAGCTTCCCAACGACTTTCTTGATAATCACCATACCAAGACAAATGTTCGGTAGCAGCCTGTCCATCATAATAAGGTGTTGAATAGTTGAACAACGGACTTGCCACAAACATCAATAAGCGGAATTTAATAGCTTTTGCCACAGCAGCAGTCATATGTCCATACTCCGCATCAGTAGTGAACCAAGGTAAATCCTTTGCCGCCTCATCCAATAAACCAACTGTTTTTTCTACAGTTTCCTCCAACGTCAAACGAGGAAATTTAAATATTTCCTCAGCACTATAAGCATGGTCGATCCAAGGCATTGCACCATAATAGCGAATCATATCCATGTAATGATAACCAATCACCACTTTAGCCTCGGCTTTACGGATTTTTTTTTCTTCATCAGACATATCAGGAACTTTATCCACATTTTCAATATAGATATAGGCCTTTCTTATCCCAAAAGTCGGATCTCCCATAACTTCCGTATTTGTAAGCTGATAAGGGAAACTACTTTTACCGCTTGCCGAAGTTATAGAACCATGATTCCATGCTAATCTTGTAGTATAACCTAAATCAGAAAAATTGTCCAATATAAAAGCTTCATTGTGATAGCCATTACCTGCCGGCATATAGTCCGGCAAACTTTTATAAAATTGATTCAGTGCCTGGTCTGCATATCTTTTAGCAGAAAAAACCGTATCAATAGAGACTTCATCGCTCATTGGCTTTTCCAAAAAATTGGTCCCGAATTTCAAATCTTCACAGCCAATAGTTAAACTAGCCAATAATCCCAATGAAATTATTTTTTTTATTGTTTTCATACTATTTATTTAAATGATTAAAAGGTTACGTTCACACCTAAACTGAAAATTTTCATAACAGGATAAGTATTATCATCACGTGTAAGTTCACCTTCCGGATCAAAAACGTCCAACTTATCGAAAGTCAACAAATTGTATCCCGTAAACTGTACAGCAAGTTTGGAAGCACCAATTGCTTTCAATACTCTTTCATTAGTAATATTATATCCCACTGTCAGGTTCTTCAATTTCAAATAAGAAGCATCCCTTAACCACACACGTGATATTTGCTGATTATTAGAATTACTATTATAAGTAAAACGCGGAAATATAGCTGTTGCTGCAGTTTCTTCTGTCCAACGACCATCAACCAAATATTGATAGAAAGTTCCTCCTAACTGTTTATTAAAAAATGGGTCTCTATAAGTATTACTCATCATAATATCACATTCAGCTACTCCCGTCCAGTTCATAGATGCAAAAAAGCCTTTGTATTCCGCACCGAAATTCAATCCAAAAGTATATGCCGGACGTTTAGGATTACCAATCTTTTTTTGGTCATCATTATCTATCACATTATCATCATTTAAGTCGGCATATTTCACATCGCCTGGATAAACCTTAGCAACCGATTGTGGCAAATCATCCCGTAAGGTTCCGTCTGCATCAAAATCATCCTTATTATAAAATCCCAATGCAACATAACCGTGTCGTGAACCAACAACCTCACCTGTATACCATTGATAAGGTTCATTAGGTTCTACTTCATCTTGGAAAATAACTTTATTTTTAGAATAAGACACATTAGCATTGACAAAATAAGAAACATCTTTCACTTTGTCATTCCACTTCAAATCAATCTCATATCCTTTATTATTCACCTTACCCATATTGACCGCAGGCAAAATACCACCACCCATAGCTATCAAAGAAGGAAGTGTTTTACGCTGAATAAGAATATCTTTACGCTTTTCAATAAAATAGTCTACCGACATACGCAAACGGTCATTAAAAAAGTAAGCATCTATACCATAATTCTGTTTCAGCGCTGTTTCCCAGGTAACATTAGGATTACCAAGACGAATTTCTCTAGCAGCTTGCTCATAAGTTGTATTTGTCAAACCGAATATATAACCGTTCTTGTCGGCATAAGTCTGTTGTAACCAACCTGAATCATTTACAGAATATGCATCCGGAAGATACAGAAAACGATAACTGGACATATTGTCATTACCTACCAAACCGATAGAGCCACGTAGTTTCAAGTATGTCAAATACTTATTTTTAGGGAAAAAATCTTCTTCGGTCAAAATATATCCCACAGAACCAGCAGGGAATGTACCAAATCGTTTATCCGGTGCAAAGTTCTCAGAACCGTTGTGCCCGACATTAAATTCGGCCATATACTTGGATTTATAATCATAAGTCAGACGACCTACAAAACCAACATAAGCAGCCGGTACATCGGTATAGGTTTTCGGATAATATTTCTTACTCTGGTTATAAAGGAATAGAGCTCCCACACTATGATCACCAAATTTTCGATTATAACGAATACTTCCTTCCAAATACCAATCACGACCACGGCTACGACTATTAGCCACTTCACTGTAGGTATTCATAGAATTCTGTCCGCTTACACGATAAACTATCGTTTTATCGAAACCCGGATCATTTACTGTTAGTCCGGAACCGTCTACCTGCGACTTATAGAAAGGAGTGTAAGTTTCCCTATTACCGGTAACCCTTCTTAAATAAGAATAATCCGTATTATAAGAACCTTTGATATCCACAGACAAGCCTTCAGTAATAAAATCAAGTTTTTGCACCAAATTCAAATCAAACGTCATATTATTGGATAACTTACGTTGATAACCCGTGCCATAGTATCTATCAAAAACCTGATTGGACATCGCCAAATTAGGGAATCGGGTCTCTTGATGTACTACCTTATGACCATCTACCAACCCGGGAGAAGAAAAAGGCCATGTAGAAGAGAAATTCTTCCAAATTTCTTGAGTCGGTTCCCGACGGTTTCCCACAATACCACCCATATTAAATTTCAAAGTAGTGGTAGAAGTAAGATTAACATCCAGATTGGCACGATAATTATAACGTGAATAATTATAGTTATTATTGTAATCCAGTCCTTCCAACTGCTTGAACAAACCGTTCTGATAAAGGAAACCCAAAGAAATAAAATAACGAACTTTTTTAGTACCACCGGATATATTTACATTGTGTTGCTGTCTCTTATACACATCTGACGCTGC
>ENA-OYWQ01000504-OYWQ01000504.1-human-gut-metagenome-genome-assembly--contig:-NODE-504-length-19697-cov-7.526270_pt1 | contig 19697 bp, 14 predicted proteins | sample MGYA00244810_ERZ653396 | MGnify/ENA primary metagenome ERZ653396 (study PRJEB26926, sample SAMN06165045) | human gut metagenome | biome: ENVO:00009003; feature: ENVO:2100002; material: ENVO:00002003... | reverse complement strand
TGATCGAGAACACGGCGGGCATCATCACCAAGCGCATCAAGCCCAACTTCAAGACGCTGGGACCGCGCTACGGCAAATACATGAAGCAGATCGCCGCCATGACCGCGGAGTTCACGCAGGAGCGGATCGCCGAAATCGAAACCGCTCCGGAGACGATCCTCGACCTCGGCGCCGAGAAGATCGCCGTAACCCCCGCCGATTTCGAGATCACCTCGGAGGACATGCCGGGCTGGCTCGTGGCGTCGGAAGGCAAGCTGACCGTGGCGCTCGACATCACCGTAACGGAGGAACTGCGCGCGGAAGGCGTGGCACGCGAGTTGATAAACCGCATCCAGAATATCCGCAAGGATTCGGGATTCGAAGTGACGGACAAGATCCGGGTCGAGATCGAGCAGAAGGAGCTTGTGGCCGACGCCGTCGCCAAATACGCCGGTTACATCGCATCGCAGACGCTGGCCGTAGAGGTCAAGGCCGCGGCACAACCTGCGGGCGGAGTGATCGTCGATTCGGATGTCGATGACGAGCCGGTACGGATCGCCGTAACGCGGATTTAGCCCGTCCGGAACGTCTCCGAGTCCCTTTTTCGGTGAATTTGGAACGGCAAGCGTTTCATGCTGAGCACGATGCGCGGGTATGTCCGGACGGAATCGTATAATGAGATGTAAAATTTGGTATTTCCGAAAAAAATAGTTAATTTTACATAAAACCTAATTAAGGAGAAGACGACTATGGCAGACGAAAGAACGAGATACAGCGACGCCGAACTCGAAGAGTTCAAGCAGCTTATCCTGAAGAAGCTGGAGAACGCGCGTGCGGACTACGAGCTGCTGCGCGCCACTATCACCCACACGGCAGACAACGACACGGAAGATACCTCGCCGACGTTCAAGGTCCTCGAAGAGGGCGCGGCGACTCTCTCGAAAGAGGAGAGCGGACGCTTGGCAGCGCACCAGATGAAGTTCATACGCAATCTGGAAATGGCGCTCGTGCGTATCGAGAATAAGACTTACGGCATCTGTAAAACCACGGGCAAGCTCATTCCCAAGGAGCGCCTGATGAAAGTGCCCCACGCCACCGAGTGTATCGAGGCCAAGGAGGGACGCAGGTAGAACCGGAAGGGCGCGCAGACGGACTCCGACGCGGCGTCACGGCCCCGGTACGATTCCGGAAGGCGGAAAAATCACAGACCATGCCCGGAGATAACATCCGCAGAGAGTGTATATTGAGGAAAAGACGACCGTCACGGCCGTCTTTTCCCGTTTCGGGGAAGCGCTTTTTTATACGTTTTGCCGAAAAATTACGTTATCTTTGATGACATGTATCGCCGGATCTGCATACTCGTACTAACCGTCCTCGCGGCAGTGAGCGTTTGTTTCGCCCGAACGGCCGGTCCCGGCATGCGCGGTCCCGAAATAACTTCGCCCAACATAAACTCGCCCGACGGGTTCAAGCCAGACAGCCTGAACACCGCCACCTCCGAGCGCAATCAGAGGCTGTATGACAGTATCCAGTCCAAGACCAACCGCCGCGCCGTGCCGCGCATGCTCTACAGAATGCTTTTCGTAAAGCCCGTGCTGGACACCACATTCAGCGGCCGCGTACTGGACGAAAGCCGTCTGCTGGAACCCTATGCGGGAAAAACGGTGGGCGACATCACCATCGAGCGCCGGCATCCCTTCGATTCCGACGGCAACTGGCTCGAACGCACGGGCAACAAGATACACATGCTGACACGCGACCGGGTCATCCGCCGCGACCTGCTCTTCAAGCCGGGCGACAAGATCGACCCGCAGCTGATCGTGCGCAACAAGCAGCTGCTCCGCTCGCGGCCCTACATCTCCGACGTCGATATCACCCTGCTGCCCGACTCGCTGGATTCGACACGCGTCAATATGGTCATATGCACCCGTGACAGCTGGACGATCAGCGTCGACGGCGCCATCCACGGCGAGGGCCGCACGATGGTCGGACTGTCGGACGCCAACATTTTCGGCTGGGGCAACACCCTGAAGTTCAACACCAACTTCAGCCGCAAAGACTTCTCATACGGCGGCAACATCGTCGAATACGAAATCCCCAACGTTCTGGGAAGTTTCTACACGGCGGATTTTTCGGCCGGACGCGACTTCTACAACTCGGAGCTGAACATGGGGCTGCGCAAGGAGTTCATACGTCCGACGGACTATGAAATCGGCCTTACGTACAGCGACGTCAAGTCGAAGCGCTACATGATCGACCTCGACACTTCGCTGCTCATCAAGGTCCGCAATCTGGACGCATGGGGCGGCAAGTCGCGCTATATCCGCTCCATCAATTCGAGCGTATATTTCACGGGACGCTACAGCTACGCCCGTTTCAGCCGGCGGCCGCTGGTCGCCCCCAACCACAACCCCGCGCTGCACGACTACGACGCCATGCTCTTCGGGGCCGGTCTCTACCGCGAGAAGTTCTATTCGGCCAACATGATCTACGGATTCGGCACAAGGGAGTACCTTGCGACGGGTTACAAGGCCGAGCTGGTCGGCGGATACTCGTGGGGCGAATTCAACGACGAAATGTATCTGGGCATGACCTATACGACCGGCGGATTCCGCTCGGTGGGCTATGTCATGGGAAGTATCACGCTGGGAAGCTATATCGACCTCGCAACCGGCATGTGGCGCCATAGTGCGGTGGACGTGGACCTGAAGTGGTTCTCGAACCTGTTCATGTTCAAACGCAGCCGCATCCGCCAGTTTCTGGCCTTCAACTATACGCAGGGCTGGAACCGCGGCACGGGCAGCGACGAAATAATCCGCATGACCCGCATAAACGGACTGCAGGCGCTCAAGGAGCATGTCACCGGCACCAACCGCATGGTCCTCAACACGGAGACCGTATTTTTCACGCCCTATCAGCCCCTCGGCTTCCGTATCGCCCTGTTCGGATTCGCCGACTTCGGACTGATCGGCTATTCACCCAACATCTTCAAAAACGACTTCTTCACCTCGTTCGGTTTCGGCGTGCGTATCAAAAACGAACGGCTGATTTTCAACACGGTCCAGATACGGCTGGGACTCGCCTTCGGCAAACGCGGACTGGTCGAGAGCGAATATGTCCGCGTGTCGAACCAGACCCGCATCGAACAATACCGCTACCGCCCGACCCGGCCCGAAATCGTGGGATTCAAATAAGCCGGCGGACCGGACAGCAAACAAAAAAACGGAGGTTCGAGCCCTCCGTTTTTCTATTGTCCTTCGACGATCTGCCCCTTGTCGTCGATCGTCATCACCCGGTCGTACTGTTTCACTTTCGCCGTAAAGTCGTGGAAATCTTCGGCTTCCTGATACTTGCAGGGAACGACCTCTTCGCCCTTGCGGTTGATATAGCCGTACCCCAGCCCCTTGACGAAAACGCGGGCCAGACCGCAGCTGAAAGGATATGCCTCGTGGTATTTGAAAGGCACGACGAGCTGCCCGTTCGTGGCGATATAACCCCAGCGGGCGTCGTAGAAATCCTCGGAATTGACGCCGAAACGCATCACCGGGGCGCGCATCTCGCTGAACTCGCCGGCATCGTCCCACTTGGCGGGAAGCACTTCGCGCCCTTCGGTGTCGATATACCCGCAGCGCGGCTCCATCCCCTGAAAATTCATGCCGTAAAGGTTGGTATTGAACGGCGCCAGACCGTCGTGGAACTCCCCGATGCGTTTATAGCGGAACGAGCTGACTTCATTGCCGTTGCGGTCCACAAGTCCGTAATTGACATTGTTGTAGCTCACCACGGCGACACCGCCCGAAAAGGGCTTCGCCACGGCGAAACGGGGCGAAATCGCCACATTGCCCTTTACGTCCACATAGCCGAAATTGCCGAACTGTTCGAGCATAAAGGCCGCAAGTCCTTCGCCCGGCGTATCGAGGTAGTAGTACCGGCACGGAATCGTCTCGCGGCCCAGCGTGTCGATCAGTCCCCACTGCCCGCCGTAAGGCTCGTCGCGCAGCATCATGCTGCCTCCGTAGTTGGTCCGGGCATAGCCGTCCTTGAAATCGGAAATGTAGGTGAAGAAGCAGGGAAGCACTTCGCGGCCGTCGGCGTCCAAGAAGCCGTGCTTGCCGCCGCTCGTCACGGGAATCAGGCCGTATGCGTTAGGCTCGCCGATCAGGTTGTAGTCGCACGGCACGACCACTTCGCCGTTTTCGCGCAGATAGCCCCACTTGCCGTCGCGCAGCACACGCATCCAGCCCCGCTCGTCCGGCTCGCCGATTTCGGAGTACAGGCAGGGAATAACCATCTTCCCCGACTTATCGACGCGGCCCCAAAGCTCGCCCGCGGCCTGCACCCACGCCATGCCGTCCTCAAACGGTTCGGCAAGCACGAACTGCGGAGCGATCACGAGCCGTCCCACGGTGTCGATATATCCCCAAGCTCCTTCGGGGACCTGCACCGCGGCCAGTCCGTCGGCAAATCGGCGGGCGTCGGCATAGCGGCATTCGATCGCCAGCCGCCCCGTTCCATCGACATAGCCCCAGCGGCCTACGCCCTCGTTGATATCGAGCACGGCCGCGCGGTTGTCGCTCATCTCCCCCACTTCGGCATATTTGGCCGTACGTTTTTCGAACGACCGGCCGCACGAGACGAGCGTTACGACTGTAAGAAAAAATAGCAGGCGTTTCATAGCTTCTGTTTTGTGTTTCCCATGCAAAGATAGCGCAAGCCGGGCGCAGAACCAAATTTTTCGGTTTCGCCCGGAACGGTTCTCCGCAGGGAAGGCGTCGTCCCGGCAAAACCGACGGCGGCCGGGCTGAAAATTCACCGCGCCAACGCCCGCCGAGACTGCCGCCAACCGGAATTTACGCAGGCAAGGACAACTTGTCACGGGCGATTTCCGCAAGTTTCGGGCCTGCATTGCCCGCACGCCGAAAAAACCCGGAACGGCAGAACCGTTCCGGGCGCGAACTTTTTATGCTTATGGCGGTTGGTTTTCGTCGTATACAACCGGACGGCAACGGATTTTATCGTCTCAACCCGGCAATCCGCCCCCCTCCGGCTATCTGCGGTTACCTGCGGCTATCTGCGGTTACCTGCGGCTATCTGCGCGTCGTAATCTTGATTACGCCCTCGCTGCCGGCACCGTATTCCTTGGCGGCCTCCTTGCCCCGCAACACCTCCATACGCTTGATTTTCTGGGGTGCAAGCCGAAGCACGTCCGCTTTGGACGCTTGCTCGCCGTTAATGAAAATCACGTAGTTATCCGGTATCTCCGAAGGATTGTGCAGCGTGACGCGGCCCGTAAAGACCGTTTTGCCCGACTCCGTTTTCGAATGATCCACGCGCGTCGTGCCTTCGCCGGTCGTAACGCGCCAATAAGACGGCGTTTCCGACGCCGCCCCGCCGTCAGCAGTATCGGCGGAGGAGTCCTGCATATCGACTGCGATCGCCTCGGAGAAGGAGATTTCCGACTTTGCCTGCGCGCGGGCTTCGTCCAGCTGCTTCTGCGCCGCTTCGAGCTGTTTCTGCGCCTGCTTCCACTCCTCGGCCGACATATACCGCCGTGCCGCATCCAGCCCGGCACGGGCGGCCTGCATCCCCGCTTCGGCGGCTTTCAGGCCGGCGTCCGCAGCCTGCATCGTCTGTCCGGTCATAATGCGAATCATCCCCTCCGCAGCAGCGGAGTCTTCCCCCTGCACGGCGGCGTCCTTGGTAATGCGGATCGACCGGACGTTTCCGGACAACTCTTCCAAGTCGCCGGCATCGACGTCCCGCCCATTTATTTTCCAGACCATGTCTCCGCCGAGCGAGTCGCGCCTGCCGTCGATCCTGTAGGTCATCGTACGCACTCTCCCCGCAAGGGAATCAGGCTCCGTCCCGGCGCCGCGCACCACGACGGCAGTCGAACTGCCGTTGCCGCCGTACGTGAACGTCTGCATTTGCGAGTCGGCACCGTCCTCCTTCGTCGTGACGATAATCACGCCGTCCCGGCCCTTTTCGCCGTACGAAGCTTTCGACGCGGAATCCTTGAGCACCGAGACCGAAGCGATCCGGTCGGCGGGAAGCGAATCGATCGATTTCACTTCGCGGCCGTCCACCAGAATCAGCGGATTGCCGGATTTTCCGTCCGAAGGGTCGATTTTTGCGTTCCGAATGAGAATCGTAACATTTTCTTTTTTACCTTTGTCATCAGGAAAAACATAGGCGGTGCGGGCGAAGGCTCCGAGGGCGAGTCCCGCAAGCGGCAGCACGAAAAGCACTCTGGCTACGGCCCACCGCGACGATCTTTTACGTAACATCATGGTAATACGGTTTTTAAGTTTACTGTGATTAAAGCTGTTGGCGACTGAGTACCACCTCCCGCCGGCAGCTTTCCTTATTAATAATAGTTGATAATGTTTCGCATCGACGCCGCTGTCGAGGACAGCCTCGTCGGCTTCGTATTCGTGAATGGCCCGCAGTTCGCGGCGAAGCAGCCACATCGCGGGATTGAACCACTGGAGGCAGCCCGCGAGATCGGTGAGCAGCAGATCGACCGAATGGCGCAAACGCAGATGAGCCTTTTCGTGCAGGACGATCGCGTCGCCGTTTTCGGCCAAATCCTTCTCTGACAATACGATATAACGATACCAGCTGAAAGGCGTCACCGAGCGGCCGATACGCACCAGCACCGTTCCGTCGGCCAGACGTTCACGACGTCCCCGGCGGATCATGCGGATCACGCCGAAAACCGATCCGAACGTCCAGAGCAGCGTCGCCCCCGCTCCGGTCAGAAAAACAAGGGCCGCGGCCTTATCCCACGGAAACGGTTCGGGCTGCGGTTCGGCAGGCGCCTCGAAGAGCTGCTCCGCAGCTGGCATCTCCGGTGCGGCAGGCAGTTCACGGTAGATCGTAATGACGCAGAACGGCAGTATAAACGACAGCACCATAGCCGCCAGCACCACGATACGGTTCAGGCGGTGGAAGGTCTCGCGGCTCAGCAGCAGTTTGAAAAAGAGGTAAAACACCGCCAGACAGGCGCCGACCTTCAGGCTGTAGATCATCAGGGCGTACATGGCTACCGGCGGTTTTGATTTTCGATGCGGTCGATCAGCTCTCGAAGGTCCTCGACCGAAATCTTCTCCTCCTCGACCAGCGCGGAAACCGCCCCAAGATAGGAATTCTCGAAATACTTGCTGATGACACCGCCAAGCGTGCGGCGAGAAAACTCCTCTTCGGTCACCACCGGATAATACTGATAGGTGCTTCCGAAGGTCTTGTGAGCGACATAGCCCTTGGCTTCGAGAGCGCGGACCATCGTCGAGAGCGTATTGAAATGGGGTTTAGGCTCGGCGGCCAGCGCGACCAGTTCCCGCACGAACAGCGGGCCGTGTTCCCAGAAACAGCGCATCAGTTCCTCTTCCCTGCGTGTCAGTTTTTCCATAGCGTCGGTTGTTTTTAAAACCGGGCAAACGAGTATATCCCGGTGTCCGCCAGCAAAGGTAACTAAAAAAAATTCACATCCAACTATTTTACATAGTTTTTAAACTAAAAAACATAGTTTACATCTGACAAACAGAAATTCAATCCCCCAATTCGTCGCAAACAATACCCGACGGACCGGTAACCGTACCGGCGCTTCGCCCCACTGCATCATAACACGGATACAAGAGCATTGAGAAAATTGCTAAAAATTTTTTATGTTTTTGGATTTTATTGTATTTTTATTGCACATTTTTCTTCCAACCAAGGTGTACAGTATAGATTTTCCCGGAATGTCAAATTTACGCACAGCAGTCATATGAGAATAGAATTGTCAATCTTGTTCTGTCTGATGTCCATCGGCGCTTCGGCACAAGATGTCATTATCAGGAAGAATGGCGATGAAATTCAAGCCAAAGTGTTAGCCGTTTCCGATTCGGAAATCGACTATAAAAAATGGTCTAATCAAAATGGGCCGACTTATACCATGTCTAAGGACGATGTATTCATGATTAAGTACATCAATGGCGACAAGGATGTATTTAACGATGAATCCCGGTCTGTTGTTCAAGAAGAAAATTCTTCGTCCAAATACATCGCAAAATCACCCGCGGCAAATAATGCGGAACTCATAAGAAAATACAAGCCGGAGATACGTGTAACGACCAAACTTTCAGAAAAACCCTCCAAATGGTTTTTCCCGATCATGGCAGTAGCGGACTCATCGGTACTTTCAAATGAAGATATCGAAGTTTCGATAATTCCCGTTACGGTCTGCGATCAGGATCAGACCGCAACTTATTTGTTGCGCTATTATCTTGAGATTAAGAACAAAACCAATAACACGATATATATAGATAAAGCCAATACATTCAGAGTATACACGGATGGTTCGTATAAAACCTATTTCGATGCTACCCAAATCAACATAACAACAGGCAGAAGTTCTGGCATAGGAATCAACTTGGGCGGCATAGCCAATGTATTAGGTATCGGAGGAACCGTAGGAACGTTGGCCAATTCGACATCCGTTGGCGGTACTTCACAAAATGCAGTCGCAAAAACTTATTCGCAGCAACGTATCATAGCAATACCACCCCATGCTACGGCAAATCTTTCCGAGTATAAACAAGAGCATGTGAAAGGTAAGCATTATGAAGACATATCGGATGCCGAATTTTGGAAATTTTATTTACATGATCAGAGAGGCTTTGTAAAGAAAGGTGAATGTATCCATTATAGCGAGGCGGAATCGCCTTATGCAAACAAATACTATATAACCTATTCGTCTGATGCTGATTTCTCTTCTTATTCAACGTTAAGTTTTAAAATCTATGCCCGATATGTTATCGGTGAATTTTGGTCTTCAGTGCTTCAATACAAGCAAGCCAGTCTCATAAAAGATATTCAGAAACACATTCCTGACTTTTGGAACAATCCCAATATAATCATAGGGGATTGCAGCTATGTCAGCAAACCTTAATAAAAGAGCTCATACTAACCGAGCATTAAACCGTTGCCTTCCGTTACCTACTCTCCTATACAAAAATGTAACGACCTGATAAACCAAGTCGTTACATTCTTCAAGCCCACACCTTTCGGGCCGGGGCATATATGGTACAGAACACCGGAGGACTAGTCCTCGTCGCGGTACATGTTCTCCACGTAAATGGCGTGCTGCTTCGCCACGCGCTTCGCGATCGAAGGCTTGGTGAAGTACTGGCGGCGGCGCAACTCCTTCAGGACGCCCGTGCGCTCGTATTTACGTTTGAACTTTTTCAGGGCGCGCTCGATGTTTTCGCCCTCTTTTACCGGCATGATAATCATAATATTCTACTTTTTTATTGTTTTTTTAGTTCTTTCGTTTACTTAAAACCTTCCGGGACGCATATCTTCCGATATCTTTTCCCGTGTAATGATGCTTCGTCTACTCGTCGTCAGGTCCGCTTCGGGCACCGAACCGCAGATAGGGAACCAGCCGTGCTGCCTCCTCGCGGGTCATTATGTCGTCTTCGATCAATTCCTCAGCGGTACTCCAACCTCCTTTCAACTGTCTTTTTTTAAGTAATTTCCGAAGGGTATGCGGCGGAATGTACGGATGCCGTCCCAACTCTTTCGGGGTTGCAAAGTTAATATCAATTTTCCGAATTTCACAACTATCGCAGTAAATTTGTTTCAAAATTTTCTCATAATTGCGTTCCGTGACTCCCGGAACCTCTGCGAGTTGCTCCGCACGGAGGAATCCGCCGAGCCGGTCGCGGTAGCCGATAATCGAGACGACTGTCTTCTCGCCGATGCCCGCCACACTCCTCAGCGCGGCAGAATCGGCCGTGTTGATCTCGACGGGAACGTCGATCGGTTCCGCTTTGCGTTCGGGGAAGATGACGTAAGGTTCGAGCGCCGATGCGACCGAATCGCTCACCACATAGCACGCCCGCAGCTCCTCCATGTCGTAAATGCCGCTCAGGTCGCGCCATCGGACAAAGGCTTCGGCCTGCCGTTTCGACAATGCGCCGATGGCCCGCAGGTAACGCGCGCTCACCGTGTCGATGCGGAACGGCGCGGGCGGCATCGGCTCGGAGACGACGCGCCCCGTGCGGTACTCCTGCGGAGCGATGGTATACTTGCGTCCGATGCGTATGTAGGGTTCCAGCCGGTAAAAGAGCGAATCGCTGATGCCGTAACAGAGCGTCACATCTTCGGGAATACGGAAAATCTTGCCTGCGGCGCGGTATTTCAGCAGGCTCACGGCTTCGTGTTTCGTAAGCCCCAGCCGCCGCAGGCCGTCGTAATCCACGGTGTTCGGATCGAAGGGCCGCATGACGACCGTATCGGTCCGTTCCTCCATTTCGGCTTCGACCCGCTGGGCCGCCGCGGGATCGGCCTTCGGACGCACGAGGACGATGCCGAAGACCAGCAATCCGGCCAGCGGCAGAAAAACCGCCACGGCCCGAATCTCACGTTCTGTAAAAAACTTTCCCATATGCAGAGACTATTTACATACTTCCCGACAACCGCCGGACCTCACCACTGTGCGCCCCCGGAAAGCAGCAGACGGCGGTAACGCCGCGAGGGCGATTCCACGAAAGCGCCCAGCCCGTACTCCGCCCAGCGGCGGTCGACCAGTCCGACGGTCGCTTCCGACGCCGTCACGACGTTGGGAAACCGCGCAGGATTGCCGCCCTCGCCGGGACGTTTGCTCCGCGCGTCGATCACGAGCGTCGCGCCCTCCGTCCGCACGTCGCGCCGCGGATCGGTATTGGCCGCCGCGAGCCACAACAGCTCTTCGGGCGTCAATTCCGCCGCCGCCGGGTCGAACAGCACGAAATATCGCACCCCCTCAGGGGTTCGAACCCCGGCCCCCGGTTCGGCGAAGGCAAGCGCCGCGCCCCACTTTTCGAGCAGATCGGTGCGGCAGCCCTCCGGCAGCCGCGGCGCGGATTGCGCAGAAGACGCCGAGTCCGGCGCAGGGCCGGCCGCCGTGGCGTCTATTGCAATTTTACCGCCGAAGCCGGGCGTCGCTGTGGCATGGTCCAGCACATCGAGGATTCCCTCGCTGCGAACGAGGTCGCGCACGGGATCGATCCGCCGCAGCAACCGCGCCAGCGCATCGGAATCGCGCACGTCGGTCCCCGACGGCACGACGAGCAGGTATTTGTTAAACATCATCTGTCCCGCACCCCACAACGACTGGGCGACTTTCACGGCCTGCCCCTCGTAACGGCGGTCGATCGAAACGACGGCGACGTTGTGGGCCGTACCGGCTTCGGGCATCGTCAGGTCGCGGACTTCGGGCTGCAGGGCCATACGGATCGGAGCGAGGAAGATCCGCTCCGTCGCGCGGGCGATCCATGCGTCCTCCTGCGGCGGGATGCCGACGACCGTAGCCGGATAAACCGCATCGCGGCGGCGGGTCAGGGCCGTGACATGGAAACGCGGATAGCGGTCTTCGAGCGAATAGAAGCCCGTATGGTCGCCGAAAGGCCCCTCGACCGCCTTCTCTTCGGCCGGATCGACATAGCCCTCGATCACGAAGTCGCAGTCGGCAGGGACATATATATCGTTGGTAACGCACTTCACCAACTTCACCGGACGGCGGCGCAGGAACCCGGCCAGCAGGTATTCGTCCATGTTGTCGGGCATCGGAGCCGTCGCGGCGTAGGTATAGGCGGGATCGCCGCCCAGCGCGACCGAAACGGGCATCCGACGGCCCAGACGCCTGTAAGCGTCGTAATGGCGCGCTCCGGTCTTGTGGACATGCCAGTGCATGCCCGTCGTACGGTCGTCGAAGACCTGCATGCGGTACATGCCGACGTTGCGCACGCCCGTTTCGGGATCGACCGTATTGACCATCGGCAGGGTCACGAAGCGGCCCCCGTCCGCAGGCCAGCATTTGAGGATCGGAAGCGCGGAGAGCGCCGCCTCGGCGCCGGTCAGCACGACCTGCTGGCACGCGCCCCGGCCCGACACGGTCCGGGGAAACCAGCGCGCCATCTCGGCCAGCATCGGCAGGGCGCGCAGTTTGTCTGAGAGCGAATTGCGCGGCGCGGCTGCCTGCTTCAGCAGGACGTCGATACGCTCCGAAAGTTCATCGAGCGTTCCGACGCCGAGCGCCAGCGCCATGCGGCGTTCGGAGCCGAACAGATTCGTCAGCACGGGAAACGCCGTGCCGGTATTTTCGAACAGCAGCGCCTTGCCGCCGCCCGGCGTCTTGGAGATGCGGTCGGTAATCTCGGCGATCTCCTCCACGGGCGATACGGGCGCCCCGATCCGGACCAGTTCACCCTCGCGCTCCAGCCGCGCGATATATTCATTCAGACTCCGGTACATGCTCCAATGCCTTTTTTACCGATCCGTAACGCAGCAGCAGTTCGCGTGCCCGCGTCTCGTCCAGCCCCGAAGCTTCGGCCACCATGCGCGTGCCGCGGGCCACGAGCTTGTCATTCGTAAGTTGCATATTGACCATGCGGTTGCCCTCGACGCGGCCCAGCCGGATCATCACGGCGGTCGAGAGCATGTTGAGCATCAGCTTCTGGGCCGTGCCCGCCTTCATGCGGGTCGAGCCGGTCACGAATTCGGGACCGACGACCGCTTCGAGCGCATACTCCGCTTCGGCCGCCACGGGCGAGGCGGGATTGCAGGTTATGGAGCCGGTAAGCAGTCCGTGTTTCCGCGCCGTGCGCAGGCCGCCGATCACATAAGGCGTCGTTCCCGATGCAGCGATGCCGATCAGCACATCCTTCCCGGTCGGAGCGTAAGGCGCCATATCGCGCCACGCACCTTCCATGTCGTCCTCGGCATGCTCCACGGCCCGCCGCAAAGCCCCGTCACCCCCGGCGATCAGGCCGATCACGCGGTCGAACGGCACGCCGTAGGTCGGGGGCAGCTCCGAAGCGTCGGTGACGGCCAGCCGGCCGCTCGTGCCCGCACCGATATAAAACATGCGCCCACCGCGCTGCATGCGCTCGACGATGCGCCCGACCAAACGTTCCATCACCGGAATCGTCGTACGCACGGCTTCATGCACGCGTGCGTCTTCGCGGTTGATACCCGTCAGGATGTCGTGCACCGACATCCGCTGTAAATCGTCATAGGCCGAAGCCTGTTCGGTTATTCTGTTTTCCATAATGATATTCTGTCAATCCGGCCGCCGGAGAGCGGACGATCGTCACCACCTCGCGGCCGCAGCGCATCAGCGTTTCGCGCAGCAAATCCCCGAAAGCGGCCGCAACGCCGCCCACGCACGCCACGGGCAGATGGGCGGGATAACGGCTCAGGTTGCGCCCGGCGAAATCGGCGAAACTCCTCGCAACCATATCCCTGATATCGGGACGGTCCAGATGCGCATGGACGAACGGCGCGAACGACGCCAGAAAACGGTTGGCGTAAGGTTCCCGGTAAACCCGGCGGATGATCTCCTCATAGGTCAGTCCGTGCGCCGCGAGAAACTCGTCCCGCAGGGGAATATGCCCCTTGAAGATACCGTTAACGAGGTTGCGCCCCAGTGTCGCGCCGCTGCCCTCGTCGCCGAGAACGTAGCCCAGCGGCGGTACGTTTTCCACGATTTCGCCGCCGCGGCACCAGCACGAATTGGAACCCGTGCCGAGGATGCAGGCCACGCCTTCGCCCCGGCCGAACAAGGCCCGCGCAGCGCCCAGCAGGTCCGATTCGGCTTCGACATGCTCCGCACCGAAACGTTCGGACAGCGCCCGGACCATCTTCGCCGTCGCGTCGGGAAACGTACGTCCGCACCCTGCGCCGTAAAAATAGACGGCTTCGGCCGCGCCGCAGGGCGGAAGTTCCGCAAGGGCCTCGCGTATCTGCTCCGGCGAGTGCTGCACGGCGTTGATTCCCCGCGTGCGCACCTCGCGGGTATGCACGCCGTCGATGAGCAGCCAAGTGCATTTGGTCGATCCGCTGTCGGCAATGATTTTCATGAAAACAAAAGTAAAAAATAAATGCAAAAAAAACGGTTATCCGCGTTATGAAATCACGATTCCGCAGCGGACGCGGCATCGGCGCGACTCCGGACACGGTCCGGGACGCGGCATCGGGCAGGGATCAAGCGCGACGGCGGCACGGTATCCGGCACAATATCAGGCGCGGGCCGGATTCCGACACCGGGCACCGCAGCGGACGCGTCACCGGCCAGAGCTGCGTCCGGCAGGACCGTTTTCCGCCCCGGCGGCCGCATGCCGATCCGTCATTCGACCCGGATATTCAGCACGCACTCGTCCCCGCCCCGCAGGATCGACGCGCGGACTTCCACCCCGAATTTCCGATCCGGCCAGAGTTCGGACATCACGTAAAGCACGCTTTGCCGCGAACATTCGCACAACATCGGCGTATTCACGCACCCCGCACGGTGCAGGGCACAGGAACAAGCCTCGAAACAGAGGTTGTACTCCCGTCCCGCACACACGATTTCGCCACGAACGCCCTCCAGTTCGTCTATTTTCACAAAAAACCGGTCCAAATCCCCCTCCGCCGCCTCGAACAGACTGCGGTAGAGTCCGAACGGTCCTCCATGCACGCAGTTTACGGCGCACGCACGGAACAGCACCTCCCGCTGCTGCGGCTGCAAATCGGCAATCCCCTGCTCGAATCCGCGAAACCAACTCTTCAAATACTCCATACTTATTATAATCAATCCGGCGGCCGCACACTATTCGCAGCCTCCGGAGAAGCAAAGATAAAGAAATAATCCGGGCGGCAAGCCCGGATTATCGCACAATACGTCAATACTATTTACTATGGAGCGCATCAGCGCAGGAAAAGCAGCTCGCGGTACTTGGGCAGCGGCCACATCTGGTCGTCCACGATCTCCTCCAACTTGTCGATATGGCGGCGGATTTCGTCAAAGAAAACCGACACGGTATCGTGGTAGGCGATCGCCTTTTCGCGCATCTGCTCGATCTTGTTGGCCTTCTTGCGCGCGTCGATCATTTCGCCCGTAAGACGCTGAATCTCCGCCGTATGATACTGAATCTTCTTGATCAGCGCAATGTCGGCCGAAGCATTCAGTCCCGGAATCTGCGACATCTTGTAGACCTTGTCCAGCAGCAGGGCTTCGTATTTCGACGCAATAGGCACGATATGGTTCATCGCCAGATCGCCCAGCACGCGGCCTTCGATCTGAATCTTCTTGGTGTAGGTCTCCCACTTCACCTCGGTGCGGGCCTCCAGCTCGACATCAGTGAAAACCCCCATCGCACCGAACATTTCGAGGGTCGCCTTGTCGAGGTAACGCTCGAAAATCAGCGGCGTCGAGGTCTCGCAGTCCAGACCGCGCTTCTTCGCCTCGGCCTTCCATTCGTCGGAATAGCCGTTGCCGTCGAAACGCACCGCCTTGCAGGCCTTGATCATCTGTTTCAGCACCTCGTAAATGGCCTTTTCCTTCTTCATGCCGGCCTCGATCTTGGCATCCACCTTTTTGCGGAACTCCGTCAGCTCGTAGGCCATCGCCGTGTTGAGCACGATCATCGCTTCGGCGCAGTTGTCCGACGAACCCACGGCGCGGAACTCGAAGCGGTTGCCCGTGAAGGCGAACGGCGAAGTGCGGTTGCGGTCGGTGTTGTCGAGCAGCAGCGTCGGGATGTGCGAGATGCCGCTCATCTTGAAGACGTTCTTGGCGTCGAAACGGATCGCATCGTCGCCCTTGCTGGCGGCCAGTTTGTCGAGTACGGCCGAAACCTGCGTGCCGAGGAAGGTCGAGATGATGGCCGGAGGCGCTTCGTTGGCGCCCAGACGGTGGGCGTTCGTGGCGCTCATGATCGACGCCTTCAGCAGGCCGTTGAACTTGTAGACCGCGGAGATGGCATTCACGAGGAAGGTGATGAACTGCAGGTTCTCCGAAGCGGTCTTGCCCGGTCCGAACAGATTCACGCCCGTGTCGGTGCCCAGCGACCAGTTGTTGTGCTTGCCCGAACCGTTGATGCCCTTGAAGGGCTTTTCGTGCAGCAGGACGCGAAACCGGTGACGGCGGGCGATCTTGTCCATCACGGTCATCAGCAACTGGTTATGGTCGTTGGCGAGGTTAGCCTCCTCGTAGACCGGCGCCAGCTCGAACTGATTGGGAGCCACCTCGTTATGACGGGTTTTGACCGGAATGCCCAGTTTCAGGCATTCGTATTCGAGGTCTTTCATGAATGCCATCACGCGGGTCGGGATCGCACCGAAATAGTGGTCCTCCAGCTGCTGGTTCTTGGCCGACTCGTGGCCCATGAGCGTACGGCCCGTGAGCATCAGGTCGGGACGCACGGCCCACAGGCTTTCGTCCACAAGGAAATACTCCTGCTCCCAGCCCAGATACGACACGACCCGCTGCACGTTCTTATCGAAGTAGCGGCACACCTCCGTCGCAGCCTTGTTCACGGCCGTGATCGAGCGCAGCAGGGGCACCTTGTAATCGAGCGCCTCGCCCGTATAGGCGATGAAGACGGTCGGAATGCAGAGCGTCGTATCGACGATGAACGCCGGCGACGTCGGGTCCCACGCCGAATAGCCGCGAGCCTCGAACGTATTGCGAATGCCGCCGTTGGGGAACGACGACGCGTCCGGCTCCTGCTGTACGAGCAGCTTGCCGGAAAACTCCTCCAGCACCGAACCGCAGCCGTCGGGATCGGCGAAGGCATCGTGCTTCTCGGCCGTACCGCCCGTCAAGGGCTGGAACCAGTGCGTGTAGTGGTCCGCGCCGTGCTCCAGCGCCCACTGCCGCATGCCCGCCGCGATGCTGTCGGCTACCTCGCGCGTCAGGCGCGTGCCGTTTTCCATCGTATCGACCAGCGCTTCGTAAGTCGCCTTGTTCAGGTACTTGCGCATGGCGGCGCGCCCGAACACCTTCTTGCCGAAATAGTCCGACGGACGTCCTTCGGGGGCATTAACCTCGACGGCGGTGTGGTTTATAGCCGCATCGACCATCTTGAATCTGAGTAATGATGACATAATCAACTGAATTGGATTAGTGTTCCGAAAAACATACGGGCAGGGGAGAAACCGAAATAATTGCTAAACTAAAACCTAACCTGAAATTCAACGGACAACTGCCTCGCGGCAGGCTCTCTCCGACCTAACTAACCGGAGGCTTCTCCCCCGCCGCCGTATGTATTGTTATCTGGTTGCAAATGTAATTATTTTTCCGTTACGTTGTTTTTACAAAAACGGCTATTTTTCGAAAAACACCGATTTTTTTTCAACATTTCCCGAAAAACAAGGCCATTTTTCAACAACAAACCCGAATTTTCACGCCATTTTCCGGAAAAACGCCTCAATTTTTCACCGAAATCCCAAAAATCGCAATTTTTGGTTTTTCCGCAAAACAGAAGCAATAAAGAACATATTTCAACTATTTCACCTCCGACGAAATCGACCGTTCAACCCGCTGGCGAAAGTAAACGAAATGCACCACATTATAAAAAGAAATTATATAGTGTTATTTTATTAACAATTTCTTGTTTCAATCATTAATAATTTTGTACCTTTACAAGCAATTTTGAAACAACACTTATACTAATCTCTAAATAGTTATGGCAAATACCAAACGTGAAAAGCTGTTCACCGAATTCCCGCCGGTCCCGACCGAGAAGTGGGAGGAAGTGATTACGGCCGACCTGAAAGGTGCTGATTACGAGCGCAAACTGGTATGGAAAACGGGCGAAGGATTCAACGTCCGTCCCTACTACCGCGCCGAGAACCTCGAAGGCATCAAGTTTCTGGGCTCGCAGGCAGGCGAGTTCCCTTACGTACGGGGTACACGCGCACACAACCGCTGGCGCGTACATCAGACCGTAAGCGTCGTATGCCCCAAGGAGGCAAACGCCGAGGCGCTGAAGATCCTCAACGCAGGCGTCGATTCGCTCGGCTTCTGCATCGCGTCGGAGGCTTTCACCGCCGCCGACCTCGACACGCTGCTTGGCGAGATATGCATTCCGGCCGTCCAGCTGACCTTCTGCGGTCAGAAAACGGCCGACGTAGCCGAGCTCGTACTGGCGAAGATCGAAAAAGAGGGCATCGCCAAAGAGGATGTCCGCATCGCGTTCTGCATCGACCCGCTGGTCAAGGGCCTCTCGACCAAAGGAGACTTCTGCTCGCCCAACGGCGAGAAGTGCTTCGCCCGCATCGCAGAGCTGATCCGCAAGACCAAAGAGTACAAGCACATCCGCGTGGTGACCGTATCGGGTCAGATCTTCGGCAACTCCGGTTCGACCATCGTCGAGGAGCTGGCCTTCGTCCTTTCGGCAGGCCATGACTACCTCGTACGCCTGACGGACGCAGGACTGACGATCGAGGAAGCCGCACGCAAGCTGCGCTTCTCGTTCTCGGTAAGCTCCAACTACTTCATGGAGATCGCAAAATTCCGCGCGGCACGCATGCTGTGGGCCAACATCGTCAAGGGCTACAATCCCGAAAAGAACTGCGCCTGCAAGATGCAGATCCACGCCGAGACGTCGAAGTGGAACCAGACCGTATACGACCCCTATGTAAACATGCTGCGCGGCACGACCGAAGCCATGTCGGCCGCAATCGGCGGCGTATATTCGCTGGAGGTTACGCCCTTCGACGCATCGTTCGAAAACCCGACCGAGTTCTCGAAGCGCATCGCCCGCAACGTCGAACTGCTGCTCAAGCACGAGTCGCACTTCGATCAGGTGGTAGACCCGGCCGGCGGTTCGTACTACATCGAGAACCTCACGCAGTCGATCGCCGCCGAGGCGTGGAAGCTCTTCCTCGAAATCGAGGAGAAGGGCGGCTACACCGAAGCCTACAAGGCAGGCTTCATCGCCGAGCGCATCAAAGCGTCGGCCGCAGCCAAGGACAAGAACATCGCAACGCGCCGCCAGATACTGCTCGGCGCCAACCAGTATCCCAACTTTACGGAGGTCGCCGGCAAGGAGATCACCGCCGAGTCCGTTACGCGCAAGCAGGGCGAGGGCAACGTGCTCGTTCCCTACCGCGGCGCCATGGCGTTCGAGGAGATGCGCCTGCATGTCGATCGCAGCGGCAAGGAGCCGAAGGCATTCATGCTGACGTGCGGCAATCTGGGCATGGCCCGCGCCCGCTCGCAGTTCTCGTGCAACTTCTTCGCATGCGCCGGCATCAAGGTGATCGACAACACCTACTTCAAGTCGATCGAGGAGGGCGTGAAAGCCGCGCTGGAGTCGAAAGCCCAGATCGTCGTGGTCTGCGCCAGCGACGACGACTATGCCGAGGCCGCTCCCAAAATCAAGGAGCTGCTCGGCGGCAAGGCGATCCTCGTGGTTGCCGGAGCGCCCGCCTGCGCACCCGAACTCGAAGCGCAGGGCATCACCAACTTCATCAACGTGAAGTCGAACGTCTTGGAAACACTTAAGTTCTACCTTAAAGAGATGGGAATCTAATCATGAGAGCTAAATTTTCAGAACTGACATATGACGCAGGCCAGCAGAAGAGCTGCTGCGCCTCGAAAGGCTGCGGACAGGTCGAGCCGTGGCTGACGGCCGAACGCATTCCCGTCAAGGGTGCCTATACGGCCGAAGACCTCGAAGGCATGGAGCACCTGAACTATGCGGCAGGTATCGCCCCCTTCCTGCGCGGTCCCTACTCGACGATGTACGTGATGCGTCCGTGGACCATCCGCCAGTATGCGGGTTTCTCGACCGCCGAGGAGTCCAACGCATTCTACCGCCGCAACCTTGCCGCAGGCCAAAAGGGTCTGTCGGTGGCGTTCGACTTGGCTACGCACCGCGGTTACGACGCCGATCACCCGCGCGTGGTGGGCGACGTGGGCAAGG
>ENA-OYWQ01000495-OYWQ01000495.1-human-gut-metagenome-genome-assembly--contig:-NODE-495-length-19948-cov-6.529985_pt1 | contig 19948 bp, 10 predicted proteins | sample MGYA00244810_ERZ653396 | MGnify/ENA primary metagenome ERZ653396 (study PRJEB26926, sample SAMN06165045) | human gut metagenome | biome: ENVO:00009003; feature: ENVO:2100002; material: ENVO:00002003... | reverse complement strand
GGTATAGTCGGGGCGGAAGTGGTTGTTCATGGTAGTCATTGCGTGTTTTACGGCGATGTCTTTATAAGAGTTGTTGCCGGTTGCCTTGGCTACATTGAACAGCAAATCCAGGTTCATCATATTGTCGATGATAACGGGGAAGTTCCATGTTCCGAAGTCCCATGAACGGATAGCCGAGATGGAATCGTTGAAGCGTCCGCACAGGTTGTCGGCTGTTTCTTTCATTACGGCTGCAATGGTGTCGTTAGGAGCCAGACGCTCGGCATTGCCGTAACTGCAATTTACCATGAAGCCCAGGTCGTGCGTACCGGTGTAGTAACGGACGGGGTTCAACAGGTTGGTATATTGGATGGCCCATGTTTTCAGTGTATCGTTGCCCGTCAGTTCGTAGGCATACCATAAAGAACCCGGATAGAAACCGCTGGTCCAGTCATAAACGCTGCACAAACGGCGTTTTCCCAACTGGTCGGCTGTAGGCTGCGCACGGAGTGAGTCCTTGAAAGTAAGCGAGTCTCTTTCCAACTGGCGGCACAGGAAGTTCATGTCATAGCCTGTACGGATAGAACGCGGCAGCATGTTAGTGGACGAAATTTCTTCTGCGGTTAATTGCAGTTGCGCAGAGGCTGCGTCCAAGCCTTTTTTAATCCAACTGTAGTCTTCTTTGGGTTGTGTTTGGCATGACACGAAAGTCAATGCACCCAAAGCCAAGAGAACAAGGTTCTTTTTCATGTTATTCGTTTTTAAAATAATTGATTTTAGTAGATTTTGTAACGAAAGCAAAGCTAACGGATTTTTTATGGTTCTTGTAGCAAGAATGTTGAAAAGGCAATTAATCCGCGTTCTTTGAATGTCACTTTTGTTGAAAAGAGTTTAGAAAATCTCCAATATGCCCCTCTTTGGGCATATTGGAGATATATTTTGGTGGATTATTACCAACCTGGGTTTTGGTTGAACTGGGTACACAAGTCCATTTCGCGTTGCGGAATAGGCATCAGTTCGTGCTGACCTTTTTTCGTGTAGTCGTATACTACGTAGTTGGGAATGGGGTTTTTCGCTTTGTCTATATCGCTGTTGTCCCACCATTCGTTTAAGGCTGTATGGGTCTTTTCAATTGTTTCGAAGTAAATGCCCCAACGTACGAGATCAAGACGGCGATGTCCTTCGAACGCCAGTTCGTAAGCACGTTCTTTTTGAATGGCTTCGCGGAATTGCGCTTGGTCCATACCTTGGGTCAACTTGTAACCATTGGCACCATTATAACCGCGTTTGCGTACTTTTTCGATAGCGGCATACGCGTCTGTTGTCGGACCACCTTTCCATTCGTTCAAAACTTCTGCATATAGCAACAGTACATCGGCATATCGCAATACGTACCAGTTTACAGTGGATTTATCATTGTTGACGAACGGTACGCTTTCCATATACTTGTCAATGTCCCACTTGGCTGGTGTATAATTCTGCTTTTCTTTTGCAGATTTTTTTTCATTTAAATCCTTTTCTAAAGCTACATCTTCGGAATCTGTATATTTGCCAGCCAAATAAACATCACCGAGATACTGTATGCCTGCTTTGTCATCATTATGACCGTGCTTATAGTTGGCAATAGATAAGTCTAACCGCCTGTCGGGGCTTATGCGGTTATCTACATCAACTCCAACGGCCTTTCTCCAGTCAAGAACGAACGAGTGCACTACTTGTACGTTGGCAGCAGTACTTCCGCTTTTGCCGGCTTGAGTTGTAGTTTTTACCCCATTCCATTTGCCGATACGGCCTACAGGATCGCTATTTCCTGAATATGTAGGAGAGTAGAAAGATATTTCAATCAAACTTTCCGTTGGGTCCCAAATGCCATTACAAGTGTTTTTCCACAATTGTTCGTAGTCGTTCAGTAAATCGTGTTTACCTGATTCAACCAAGATACGTGCCGTCTTTGCAGCGGCTTCCCACTTGCTCTCGTCTCTTAAAGGGTATCCTGCCCAAGTAGCGTACACTTTAGCAAGTAAGCCGAGCGCTGCTCCTTTGGAGAAACGATAGTCATTACTGCTGCGGTAATGGTCGTCTGTTGCATACGGCAGTATGTCGCAAGCATACAGCAAGTCTTCTTCGATGAACTTATAGACGTCTACTGGGTCGGCTTGTACCAGTGTCGACGGATGCTGGTGAGACATGGCGGTGTTTGTCATCAAAGGAATATGGCCCCAGCGGCGAACCAACTCAAAGTAGTATAAGGCTCTTAAAGCTCTGGCTTCGGCAATATAAATAGTAGCCAATTTTTTGTCCGTTTCATTATATGATTCCATTTTGACAGAAATACGTTCCAGAAAATCATTGGCATTATAGATACCGGAGTAGAGTGCAGCCCATGTGCTTTGTACTTCTGCCTGTGAAGTAGGGTAAGCATTGGTAGGCAGTATGCGGAAGTTTTCGGTTGTACTTCCTTCCACCTGTGAAATGTCTGTTCCCATAGAGAAGTAGATGGACAAATGATAGCCGTACATTGCATCTTCTACAGTAGAACGATACACGCCAAGCAATACATCTTGTGCTTCTTTGGCATCATTCATGTATTTGTCTTTCTCTACTTCGGTACTACTCTCTTCTTCCAGCGAACATGAAGCGGGAAGAAGGCATAAAGCTAAAAATCCTATATAGTATATAAACTTTTTCATATGTATATTATTTTACGAATTAGAATTGAAGGTCAAGTCCTACTGTGAATACTCGGCTCTTAGGATAAGCACCCCAGTCAAGACCCGGCATCATCGGATTATTCAGACTGTTAACTTCCGGATCATAGCCGCTGTAGTTATTCAGACAGAACAAGTTTTGGCCGGTAACGTATACACGGAGTCTGGAAGCATGGAATTTGTTAGTCCATTTCTTCGGTAGGGTATATCCCAGTGTCAGGTTTTTCAGGCGAAGGAAAGAACCGTCTTCTACGAAGCGTGAGTATACGTCATTTGTAATATATCCTTTAGTAGAGGGTACGGAGTTAGACGCATTGGTCGGAGTCCAACGGTCTGCTACTTCGGCAAGCATGTTACGGCGTCCGCTTCTGGTTTGTGTAGCGTATAGACGGGTAGCATTGTAGATGTCGTTACCGTAATTGAACTGGAACATAAAACTTAAATCGAAGCCTTTATATTCGAAAGTATTGGTGATACCGCCAAACCATTTCGGCATAGCATTACCTATTACGGTACGGTCTTTGGTAGTGATGTCACCGTCACCGTCTTGGTCTTTATACTTCACGGCTCCGGGACGTGCGCCATTCGGTTCGCCTTTTACTCCTGTGCTGTAACGGGAGTTTTGAGTAACGCCCGGTTTCAATACCAGTTTACCGTCTGTATCAGTATAGAAATCATCGTATTGGTATACACCATCAAATTCGTATCCGTAAATCAAACCTAATGATTCGCCTACTTTGGCAATGTAGTCGTATCCGGTGAAGTTGCTGTCAAAACCAGAGCGTGCATACATATGACTTGCACCGTCTGCCAGCGCTTTCAGTTCGTTGCGGATGAATGAAATATTGAAATTGGTATTCCATGTGAAGTCTTTAGTCTGTATGTTGGTAGAGGTTATACTCAATTCAATACCTCTGTTCTGTATTTTACCGATATTTTGCCATTGTGAAGTAAAACCTGTGGCTTGTGCCAACGATTGTGCAAGTAACAAGTCTTTTGTATTCTTGATAAAGAAGTCTGCGGTGACGTTCAAACGGTTATCTAAAAAACCTAAATCTACACCTAAATTGACAGAGCTTGAACCTTCCCATTTCAAGTTGGAGTTCTTGAGTTGTTTGGGCGTCAATACAGTAACAGTGTTATTACCTATACCATACTTTATATTTGAATACATATCCAAAGAGAGGTAGTTGCTGATACGGTCGTTACCCACGATACCCCAACCGAAACGAACTTTGAAGTTGGATATCCATTTCAGGTCTTTCATGAAAGCTTCCTCAGATACACGCCATGCAGCGGAGAATGAGGGGAAGAAACCCCATTTGTTTTTTTGGGAGAATACGGTAGAGCCATCGGTACGTACTGTAGCTGTCAACAAATAACGGTTGTCATAGTTATAGTTGGCACGGGCAAAGAAGGAGAGCAATGTCTTATCATAGTAATCGGTATTTACCTTACTCGGAGTAGCTCCCAATCCTAAATTGTTGTTGCCCAAATTATCAAACGGGAAGTCCATAGCTTCACCCAGCAAATATTCGGAACTTCTGAAAGAAACTTCGTGTGCCAGCATCACATCATAGTTATGCTTCTTCACTTTATCTTTCCACGTCAAAGTATTAGTATTTGTCCAGCGTACATCGCGTCCCATTTGTGTACGTCCATAGGGCTTCTCACCATTACGATACGCTTCTTTTGAGCCGTCTCTATAGAAAATATCCATACGGTTATTGGTTGTATTGTAAGAACCGCTGGTTTTGAATGTTAATCCTTTGATAATTTGCCAGTTTACAGATGCATTTGCCGACCACATTTCAGCACGTTTTTCATTGGTTACGGATTCAGCTTGTTTTACAGGGTTTACTTGTGCCAAACTTTCACCGGAACTCAACATTTCGGGGTCAATGGCAGATTCCAAAAGTTCCTCATTCGTCATTTTCAAACCACCGGTAGGGCGTGCACTTAATATCTGTGCCAGCATATTGAAACGTCCGGAGTCACCGGATGTACCTACACCTTTACGATTGGTCATGGCGTAGTTAACAGTCAGATTGAAAGAAACTTTCTTGTTGATTTTCTGATCCAAACGGAATTTGGCAGTGGTTTTGTCGAAGCCACTGTTCTTGAAGATACCGTTTTCTACATAGCGTGAGAGCGAACCGTTGTATTTGGTATTGTCCGTACCACCCATAATAGTTACATTATGGTCTTGAGACCATGTAGGATTGAATGTTTCTCCTTGCCAGTCTACTCCAGCAACACCGATATAATCGTCAAGTGTTTGATATTTGTAAGGAACTCCTTCTGTTTCGTCTCCTTCTTTGTAGTAAGTGTCTTTGTATTTGGGGTCGATATCACCTTGAAGTCGTGCAAATTCATATGGAGAGAGCAAATCCAAAGTCTTTGAAATCTTACGGTAGGTTGCCGAACCATTGTAAGTAACGGTTGTCTTGCCTACTTTAGCCGATTTGGTGGTAATCAGTACAACACCATTGGCTGCACGTGCACCGTAGATAGCGGAAGAAGAAGCATCTTTCAATACTTCGATAGATTCGATGTCCGAATTGGAGAGGTAGTCGATATCTGATACTTCAAAACCGTCTACGATGTAGAGCGGAGATGCGTCTCCTGTCAATGTGCCCACACCGCGGATGCTGATATTGAAACCTGCGCCCGGAGTACCGTCGGTAGAGGTGATTTGTACACCGGCAATTTGACCGCCCAATGCTCCGGCTACGGAACTGGTCTGGTATCCTTCGATATCTTTGGCTGCAACGGAAGCTACGGAACCAGTCAAGTCACTTTTCTTCATAGTACCGTAACCTACAACTACTACTTCGTCCAGTGTTTTACTGTCGGGAGTCAGTTGGATAGTTACTTGGGTTTTACCTTGCAGGCGTACTTCTTGTGTCAGATAACCAATGTAACTTACCACCAATGTTGCGTTTTTCTTGGCTTTGAGGGTGAAATTACCGTCCAAATCAGCGGCTGCACCGGTCGTTTCACCTTTTACCTGTACTGTGGCGCCAATTAAAGGCTCTTTATTTTCGTCAAGGATAGTTCCTTTCACTGTTACACCTTGTGCAAAGGTGATAATAGATACAAGGAGGGCTAAGAGGGTGATGTACCCTCTTTTGCTCAGTGTATGATATGTTGGTTTATACATAATTGTATTTATTGTTTTGTTAGATAATTAGTTGCCTTCGTAGGTTTCGTCGAACCAGATAATGAATGAATATTGTGAAGCACATAAAGTTCCTGCTTCTAGATTTTCAGGTTTGTTTTCTAAGGTAAACCTCATATTTCCTAACATTGCTCCATATGGATATTTTCCATCTGCTGCCTGCCATACATTGGGATTAATAATTAATTGATGGCCATTAGAAGTTGGCTCAATGTATGCTGCTTTAGTATTTTGCTTGTCTATTTGACCTGTTTTATGATCATAATAGCGGAATGGTGTATTGGTAGTTGTTGCTACGCCAATGTTGGACCATATTTGATTTAATAAATTTCCTGCGGATTTATTATCCCCTGTCCCATGTCCGGTATTATCATCAAAATTGCAATAGGAAAAATCGTCTCTATAATCCCAAATAAAGTTTGAATGATAATCATCTAAAATTCCAGAGTATAAGCTATAATTAGTTTGCACTCCATCTATATCTTGTGCTCCAATAATATGCATCTGTGTTTTTATAGATGGAATTTTAGGCTCTTTGGGGTTAACTTTTATAACGAATGGAGTACAAAGTAATACATAGTTAATCTTGTCTTTATCTACAATGTTAGGATATCTTATAACAGTAGGTTTGGGGGTGCTAATAAAAATAGGTATATTTTTAGTAACAGCAGGTGCATTATTTCCTTTAGCTGTAACAGCAATTTGGAAAACACATCCTTTTGCATTACTGCTTCCATCTGCAAAATTCTTTTTTGCAGTTAAGTTTGTGAAATAAATCGTACCGTCTTCTTTTACTTTTGCCCCTTTAACTATTTTCTCATGCCCAATGAAATTATTTTCTAATACTTTATATGTAAATGTTGTATTTGCATTTTCATTTATCATTTTTATTCTTTGTAGAGGTAATTCTCTTACATCTCGACCTTGAATAAATCGGAAGAGATTTCTATTTTCTTCTTTAGTTTCTTCTGTCGTTTCTGTGGAGATGGGGTTTGTTTTATTGCCATTTGTATTAGTTGGAATTTCATTTTCTATATTAGTTCCCCAACTCACGTATTCAAAATTATTTGGATTTGGAATAACATTAACTTCAAGTGCTGAAACTACGCCTTCTTCATTCTTTTTATTGGTAACTCTAACTTTAATTTCATGCTTTCCAGTACTTAAAGTTTGTTTGTCTGTAATGTCGATGGTTCCGTTTGCAGAGTTTAGTGTGATGAATTTTTGATCTATTTGAGCCTTAATTTCATCGCTATTATTTGCATCGAATGTAAATGTTGGTGCACCGCCAACAAAACCTGGAACAATGGCATTATCTTCTGCTTTACCACCTAATTGATAAAGTTGGTTTATAGCAGTATATTTGAATGTTTCGGGTTGAATAGGCTCAATGAAAGCTACAACCTTTACTGAATATATGCCTTCAAAGTCATTACTGCCATAAGCATTACTTGCTGTAATAGTAAATACATAAGGAGTTTCGCTGATTTCCAAAGAATTACCCTCTGGAACACTAATTTGTCCTGTTGTTTCATTGATAGTGAAAGCTGTTGTTTCTGGAGTTACGGATTTTATGGCAAATTTTAGTTCTTCTTTTGCCCCTGCAATAGTAGGTATTACTGATTTATTTTCAGTACCGGTTTCAAAAAGATCAGGTAAAGCTTCAGTTTCTATATAAAATAAATCGCGTGGTTTAGAAACAACTTTAAAGGTTACAGCATTGTTATACATGTGTTCACCAGCCTTAGTGGTAAGTTTTAAGTTTAATGTATAACTTTCTCCTGCAACTAATTTATCTTTTTCACTTTCGCGAATAATAATCTTTCCTTTAGTGTTGGGATCGAAAGTAAAGTAGGACAGATATGGCTTCGTTTCGTCTTGTGCAATGGCATATCCTGTGATACTAACATGTTTGTCAGCTTCTGTACTTACTTGTGCACTGGCTTCTGCCCAGTTCTCTTCATCTTGGTTCACCAATACTTCTGCCGGTTCTACAGTTACTCCTTCGGGTACAGCCAGCAACATGTTTACCTGAACAGCATCTTTAAAATCAAAGAACTTGCCGTTAGAATAGCAGCCTACACTGATACTATACATCCCTGATGTCATGCCATCAGTATTCTGAATTGTAATTTCGCCTGTTTCTGCATTTATCACAAAGTTATCGTTGTTGCTGAAAGTTTCTTCATTAAGCGTAACCTTTGTGATTGTAAAATCATAAGGTGCACTACCTTTATAAGTAGGCGCCTGTAATGTATAGGACATACCGGGACCTATATCCGTTACTCCTAAGTAATGGAGAATAAATCCTGTAGAGTCTGTGGTCTCTGTTTTATCGCAAGAGACACAAAACACAGTTAATGCAGCTACTATAAAGAAACGTAGCATGCTGAATGTGCTTAGCAATTTAGATTTCATATTCTGAAAATTATTGATTTGTTATAAAGTGTATGATAAAGTCTTGGTTTCTCCTGCTACTGTTACGTTCACGGAAATACTGTTATTGGTGCATTCACCGAATGTTACTGAAATTTCTTTCTCCTCCGTATATTTTTCTATAGGAAGAATAACGGTGGCAAATCGAGCTGTTTTATTATCCGCTTTATTCATATCTATAGAGTAAGCAATACGTTCTTTATAACCATCATTTGCAGAACTTGAGAATGAAAAACGTCCCTCTTTTTCCTGGCAGGTTATAGAATTATTATCTTCGGCAAATGTACGGATGACAATATTGTTATTATCAGCGAAAGAGGTATGTGCTCCTTTTTGTTCGGCATCTAAAACTACATTATCTTTATTCTCGCATAAATTGAAGTTCAAATGTAGATCCCCTGTTGCTTCACCGATACCTTCGTCTACTAATACGAAGTATGATTTATCCACGTAGAATACAGTACGACGATGCTTTAAGTTGTCGTAACCTTGATTTTCGAATACCAATACATCCGCATCTGCTTTTAAAAGTTTGCCTGCTGCGTATTTGAAATCCGAGGCATATCTGTTTCCTTCAGTAACTTTTCCTAGAGTCAGCGTGTTATGGTTTTCACTGTTGCGGAACCATAAACGTGCTTTTCCTGAATCGGTATTAGTGTTGTATTCGTAACTATATACACCGGAGTCAGGGAAGAAATTACGCTTGTTGATGTATAATTCAAATGTTCCGTTATCGGGTTGGTTGTGGCTCCACCGTTCCAAGTCGGTAGATATATCATTGCTCTTGTTGTTACTGAAAATCATTACAGTAGATGAAGGCTCCCAACCGTTGCGCATCACATAATAACCGGCGTCTCCAAATACTTTTATGTCGTTTCCGGGTGTTTTCCCCTGGGCATTTCCACCGTTGACGGCTGTTGCCATATACTTAAATTCTTCACTATCTGGAAATAGTTCTGTGTACTTTATGAAGTTTTTGGATATTGTGGAACGACTCCAGTTTGATTTCCAAGAATCATTAAAACCGGGTACAATATAATCTGCACCTTTTTCAAAATAATTGGGATAGGTGAAATGGATTAAGACTTCTGCTGCGCTACGGAGATATTCATTGAATTCAGGGTCTAACTTGCTTGTCAGTTTATTAGCCTGAATCAATCTGATTGTTTCGTAAAAATCAGCTACAGCGGAAATATGGTAATGAAGTGACATTTCTTTATGCCAGCCATCAGCCATGAATTGATTCTTTACTTCTGCATTTGCAATGCTGCATCCTTTATCCAACCAATTTTGAGCATTCTTCAATTCCGGCATCAGTACACCGGCAGCAATCAATGCTTGTCCTTGTGTAACTAAAATGTTACCGCTTTCTGCATAAGGGTATTTTACAAGAAAATCTGCCTGTTCGGCAAATGAAGTCAAGAATGTAGTGAGCCATTCGGGCGTAAAATTGTCGGAGTGTTTGAAGTATTCCAACAGTTGTACCTGATCGATAAGACGGGTTGCTACTTGGAGTTGCCACCATGAAGTGGTATTAGGCCCTTCTGCCGGTTGTGGATTTTGAGTAATCCAATCGCTGTAGACCTCTATCCAGGATTTGATATATTTTTCATCACCACTTACACGATAAACTTTGGCTTGTGGGATGAACCATTGATGACGATGTAATTGTTTCAGATATTCTTCACCAACACTCGCATTTTTGTTCCAGTCAATACTGCCGGCTTTACCCAAAGAGTAGGGCTTTTTATCGCTGCCTTCATAGAAGCCTTTAACAAAAAAACGATATTCTAATGCGAAGTCTGCGATATTTTGGTCACCATCATTGAAGTTGTTACTTGCATTTCCTTTGTTGAGAGTGATGTTGACTAATGACAACGCCGGGTTTTCTGCATTGGCTCTCATGCGGTAATACTCCAAGAGTGCACTTGCCGCAAGATAGTCCTCACCAGCTTCATGATATTGCTTTACTTTTTCCAAGCCGGGATAGTCGAGGTTGAGTTGGTCAAAAACAGCAGTGTTCAATACTGCGTTTTCTTTGTTCTCAGGAGTCAGTTCCGGACTGATGTTTCCGCCTGTGGCGAATTCTTCTTCGTCGTCAACACATCCGGAGAGTGCAAACATTGCGAACAAACAGATAAAGAGAGTGTTCTTCATACTTAAGTTGTTTTTTATTAGTAAAAGTTTCAATTTTCTTTGCCGCAAATATATTACATTGATTTCTAAGAGCTAATCTGTCTTGTTTATGCTTTCTTTGAAATCTGAATTTTATTATCAAATTTGTTGAATGAAATATCGTATTTGTTTAAAAAGCCTGCATGGGGTATTCTGAGAGGGGTGTTCGGATGAATAGGAACCATCCTTTCTTATGTGCATTCTATCAGTATCTTATCAGAAAAAATGTTAGCCTGTACCTCCTTCACCCTTCACAACTCTTTATTCATGCGGGATAGCGGGTGAAGCCCGGTTGTAGAGCTTCATTGGCAATGCTACACAGTTGCATCTAAAACTCCACACCTTACCACCCGAAAGTGCAGGCATTTGCTTGGCAAACCTCAGGGATTTTATCTGTTATAGCGCGGCATTTCACTCGCAAAGACGCGGTGTTTCGGACGCTAACATGCGGTGTTTTGAAAAGCAAAATTGCCTTGCGGGATAAGGCCTATCCTTTTACTTTTTTAATGTACTCCGTCGGCAAACAGCCTATATACTTCTTAAAGCAAGTTGCAAAATAAGAAGATGAATTAAATCCCACCATGCTGCTGACTTCGGTTACCGTATAACGTCCGCTTTTCAGCAGTTCGGTAGCCCTTTTGAACCGTACTTTACGGATAAAGTCGATGGCTGACTCTCCGGTGATTGCTTTCAGTTTCAAATGCAGGTTGGAGCGACTCATATTCATCTTTTGCGCAAATTCATCGGTAGAGAACTCAAAATTATCAATGTTTTCTTCTACGATGCTTACGGCACGTTTCAGCAACTCTTCATCCATGGCATTGAAAGTAATCTTTTCCGGTTCCACTTCCAATGATTTGGCGTACTTCTCGAGCATGTGGCGGCGGGTACGCATCATGTTCTGTATCTTGGAAGTGAGGACGGCGATGGAGAAAGGCTTGGAGATATAATCATCCGCACCTACTTGCAGGCCTTCCAACTGGTCTTTTATGTCGGTTTTGGCAGACAGGATGATAACCGGAATGTGGCAGGTACGAATATTCTGTTTGATATTCTTACATAGCTTGATGCCGTCCATTACAGGCATCATGACATCGGTGATAATAATGTCCGCCTCATGGTTCTTCAGTTTTTCCAAGGCTTCTTCACCGTTTCCGGCCTCCAGTATGTTGAACAATGCAGCCAAACCGCTGCTGAGATAATGGCGAATCTCCTGATTGTCTTCCACAATAAGGATGGTTCCGCGTTTCTTGTCGCCCGTTTCTATGGCTTCATTCTCCATTTTCTCCGTATCGATGAAATACATTTCTTTGGAGTTGGTGGAGTACACTTGCTCTTCTTCCTTGGAAGTGTTGGAGCCTGCCAGTTCGGTGGCCTTATAAACAGCCAGGTCTTGAGGCAGATAGACGGAGAATGTACTTCCCTTGCCCTCTTCGCTTTCCAGTTCGATGCGTCCGTGATGCAAATCGACCAGACGCTGTACCAGCGACAGTCCGATGCCGCTTCCTATATGCTGGCTTTCTATCTGATAGAAGCGTTCGAACACTTTACCCTGCTTATTGATAGGAATACCGACACCGGTGTCGCTCACTTGCAGTATCAGCCAATTGTTTTCCTCTTTCAGGGTAACGGCGATACTCTTTCCGTTGTCCGTATATTTGAAAGCATTGGACAAAAGATTGTTGACAATCAGTTCCAGATAGTTAGGGTCGAAAAGTTCCTCTTTTTCTTCCAAATCGGAGTGGAAAGCGTAGTGTATCTCTTTATGGCGTGCCAGCTTGTCATAATACAGGAAGTTCTCGCGTATCAGGTGATAGGCATTGCCTTTCTTTACTTTCAGTTCGAAAACTCCGAGTTCCGCCCGGCGGTAGTCCATAAGCTGGTTGACAAGGTGCAGCAGGCGGTTGGCATTCCGCTGGATGTATTCCAGTTGGTTGCGGGTCCAGCGGTCGTTGATTTTACTGATGACCTCTTGAAGTGGTGCCAGAATTAAGGTAAGCGGTGTACGGAGTTCATGCGAAATGTTGATGAAGAAGCGCATCTTCATCTGGTTGATTTCTTCGCGGTGTTCCTTGTCGCGGCGTTCGATTTCAAGCTCTGCTTCCATTTTCTTACGCATCCAGAAGAAGCGGAATACGAATGTGACAAAGCCGGCAAAAGTGGCAAGGAACAGTATGACAGCCCACCAGGTCTTGTACCACACGGGCAGAATAACGATTTCCAGTACGGTAGGCGTGGTGTTCCATTTGCCGTCGTTATTGGCGGCTTTCACCATGAAGTGATAAGTACCTTGCGGCAGGTTGGAGTAGGACACCGGATGCCTGTCCGTGAGGTAGTACCACTCTTTATCGTAACCGTCTAATTTGTAGGCGAATGTATTATGCTGTCCGGAGATGTAGTTCGATACGACAAACTCCAGGGAGAATGCTGTCTGCCAGGATTTCAGCGTGATGCTTTTCGTGTCGCTGATGTTCTTGCTCAGAATGCCGGTTTCATCGTCGGGACGGACGGTCTTGTTGAAAAGCTGTAGCTTGGTGATTACTACCGATGGGGTATAGGGATTGTCCTGCAACAGTTCCGGGCGGAATGTGGTAAGGCCGTTTATGCCTCCGAAGTACATCTCGCCATCGGAAGTGCGGTAGCAGGAAGAGGTGTTGAACTGATTGCTCTGCAATCCGTCCGCTTCGGTGAAGTTGCGGAATTTCTCCGTTTCCGGATTGAAGCATGAGATGCCCCGGTTGGTACTCATCCACAGGCGGCCGTAAGAGTCTTCGAGAATGCCGTAAACCACGTTGTTGGGCAGTCCGTCGGCTTTGGTATAGCGTTTAATCTGCTTGGCTTTCTCATCGAAACAATAGAATCCTTCGCGTGTACCTACCCAGATTAAACCGTTGTTTGCCTCGTAGATGTAATTGGTAAATGCTTTCGTAGCGGTGGATTCGGGTAAAATGTCCGCTTTCTGTATGGAGGTTCCATGCTGGTTGAATACGGACACGCCTTCCTCACCGCCTATCCAGAGACGCTTTTTGGAATCTCGGAACAGGGTAGTAATCTTCTGGACGTTGATTGGCGTTCCGTCATTTTCCTGAGTGATGGTGGTAAAACTCCGTTTTTCCGGGTTGAAGTGTACCAGAGCGCTTAATGTTCCTAAAAGGAAATTGTTCTCTCCGTCGGGAAGGATGGCATATACGTTCTCATTGATTAACGGGCTGTTGAGCTGGTTGAAGTTTTCCATGCGTCCGCTGTTGCGATGCAGGATGCTCAGGCCGCCGGCATGTGCGCCGATGTATACCAGTCCTCTCGGTTCGTCCACGTATACGGATTTGATGTTGTTGGAGCCTAAGCCGTCTTCGCGCTGGCTTTCCTGCAATGCGTAGTGGATGAACTTCTGAGTGCCGGGGATGTAGAGGTTCAAGCCGCCATCGTTGGTTCCTATCCAAAGGTTCTTCTGTTTGTCCTCGACGATACAGCTTGCAACATTGTCGCTCAACGAATTCTTGAACGGAATGTGCTCTATGTTCTTGAAGCGGTTGCGGATGGGGTGGTAATAATTCAGTCCGCCGAAATACGTTCCCAGCCACATGCCGCCTTGCGAGTCCATGAAGATACTGCGTACGGAGCGTTGCGACAGGCTGCCGCTTTCTACGGGATTGCTGCTGTAGGACATGAACGAGTCGTTGCCTTCATGGTAGATGTTGAGGTCGTTGAAAGTTCCTATCCACAAGCGGTTTTGTGAATCCAGTGCCAGTGAGCGGATATAGTTGGAGCTGATGGATTGCGGGTTGGAAGGGGAATGCCTGTATGTTTTGACTTCCCGGGTCTTGGGGTTGACAAGGAGAAGGCCGGAACCTTCCGTAGCTACCCATATACGGGTAGGAGATTGCTGCAGGATGCTTTGGATTTGCTTGCTGCCTGGAATGTAAGCGAGTTTTTCGAGTGTATTCTTCGGAATGGAATAGCAGTACAGACCGTCCGACGGTGTACCTATATAGATTTGGTCGTCATGCCTGTACAGGGCGGATGCAACCATTTTGTGCATTGCCGTGCCGAATATGTCATCTACAAAACGGGATGCGGGGATGTCGAACGTAGTCAGTCCTTCGAGCGTGCTGATAAGTAGCTGCTCCGGTGAAAGTTCCACAATGCCGTTGACTTGCAGGTGCTTGCCGTTCTTTTCGAGGAAGAAGTTCTGGAACTTGTCTTTTTCCTCGTCATAATACGACAGACCGTCGCGGGTGCCGATCCATACACGCCCCTTGCTGTCGGTCATAACAATGCGGGAGATGTCGTTGGCGATGCTGTTGGGGTCGTTTTCATCGTGCTGATATACGGTAAATGTGTATCCGTCGTACTTGTTGACGCCGTCGTAGGTGGCGAACCACATATTGCCGAGCTTGTCCTGCGCTATGGAGAAGACCGTGCTTTGTGACAGACCGTCGTTAATGGATATATAAGAAAAGTTTATCTGTCCCCAAGCTTCCGGATAAGCGTTAGAGACTCCCGTTATACATAAAATAAACAGGATGGTTGTTATCTTTTTCAGGATATTCATTATTGAACCGTAAAATTTATGATGGACCAAAGATACTAATATCTTTCAGAATTTCTATATCTTGTGGAGTATTTGCACAAATATAGGGTTTTCCGAAACAAATAGGGGATAGGTGTGAGGCGCAGCTTTCGTACTTTTGCCGCATCGTTTTTAAGTTTAATATCAAATAAGGATGAAGAAAAACATTTTTGCTATCTGCATGATGACGGCAGCGGGGTGCATGGCAACGCTGACCGCACAAACCAAAGGCGCTGAAACGTTGGTTCCCCTGACCGAACGGGTGAATGTTCAGGCAGACTCTGCACGTATCGACCAGATTATAGACGGTCGCTGGGTGGCTGTCGGTGCAAAGAAGAAACACGCGATTCAGCGGGATTTCACATGTCTGTTCAACGGCAAGCCTTCTTACCGTTTCGAACTGCGTCGGGAGGACAATACATTGGAGGGATACGGCAAGGGAGAAACCAAAGGCCGTGCCGAGCTTTCTTATTGTTATGCCACTTCGGCGGATTTTAACGGACTGCCGGCGGATGCTTACCGGAAAGCGCAAATTACGAAAACCGTATATCATCACGGAAAAGGCATTTGTCCGCAAGGGGCTTCGCGCGACTATGAGTTTTCCGTATATATCCCGTCTGATTTGGACAGCAATGTGTCCACCATTTTTGCCCAATGGCACGGCATGCCCGACCGCACGCTTGTGCAGACTCCTGAGGGTGAAGTGAAGAAGCTGACCGTTGACGAGTTCATAGAGCTGGATAAGACTACTATCTTCAAGAAGAATACCGGATATGAAAAGGTGGCGAAACTGGATAAGCAGGGAAATCCGGTGAAAGATAAAAAGGGAAACCCTGTTTATAAGGCAGGAAAGAAAAACGGCTGGCTGGTAGAGCAGGGCGGTTATCCGCCGCTGGCTTTCGGATTTTCCGGCGGCTGGTTCTACATCAAGGCCAATTCGGACCGCCGCTGGCTGACCGACAAAGACGACCGTTGCAATGCCAATCCGGAAAAAACTCCGATAATGAAGCCCGTTACTTCCGAATACAAGGCTTCTACGATAGCCTATAAAATGCCTTTTGCCGACTTCCCCAAAGATTGTTGGGTGACTTTCCGCATTCATATCGACTGGACCACCTACGGCAAGGAAGCCGAAACCATTGTGAAACCGGGTAAGTTGGATGTGCAGATGGAGTATGCCGACAAAAAGAAAACCGTTAAAGAGCATATCGTGAATAACGAAGAAATCCTGATAGGACGCAACGACGACGACGGCTACTACTTCAAGTTCGGCATCTATCGCGTAGGCAACAGCACAGTGCCGGTATGCTATAGGTTAGCGGTTAGGGATTAGTGATAACACTAATCGCTAACCTCTCTTTCTCTGGTAGACGAGGCAGGTGGTGAGGAAGTAAATTCCGGTTTGTATCCATAGGGCCTGATACTCGAAAGCTACTTCGTTGAGGGTGGCTCCCATGCTGTTGATACGTACATAGCCGTTGATTCCGAAAGTGGAAGGGAAGATATAGGAAAAATACCTCCAGAATTCGGGCATTGCGGCGCCCGGCCAGGAGATGCCGGAGAGGAATAACAGCGGTACGGAAGTGAACACAAACAATAACATACAGGTTTCCCGGTTGCGTATGGCAATGGATGCCGTCATTGCAAAGAAGATGCAGGCTGTCAGGTAGGGCAGGGCAAACAGAGCCAGCACACTGGGAATTGCTATCTGGTTGAGGCTGAAAAGGCGCGGTACTACACATAGTATGTACACGGCTACCAGCGAGTAGACCATAAAATAACTCAATCCTTTTCCCATGACGATACGGAGTGTTCCGTTGTAATGAGGGTCGTCAGGAATCAGTTCTTTGAACCGGTTTTGCTCGCGGGCTGTTCCGGCTGCCAGACCGATACCCAACAGCAATGTTTGCTGTATAATCAGTATGAGTACGGCAGGTATCAGGAAGGCGGCAAACCCGTTGGTGGGGTTGAAGATGGCTATGTCCTCATACTCGATGGGGTAGGCTGTTATTTCATCCTGGCGGGCGGTAGTATTGCCGGCACGTTCCATTTTAATATCCGCATTCATGGCGAGCGACACGTTGGTGTTGGCAGTGAGCAATGCCTTGTAATAGAGCAGTCCGCTCATGTCGCAGAAGATGCTGACTTGCGTTTGCTTGCCCCGGACTATGTCATCGCTGAAGCCGGAGGGTATGTAGATGATGCCGTATGCCTTGCGCTCTTTCAGCATGAGTCTGGCTTCTTCCATATCGGCGCAATGCGCCACGATGCTTGTTTCGGGACTGGCATCCACTTTCCTCAGATATTCCCGGCTCAGGGAACTGCGCGAGTTGTCCACTACCACGGCAGGCACTTCACGGACTGTTTCGTTGGTATAGATGAACGAGTATATCAAAGGATATGTCAACGGAACGAGTACAAAGAATATCAGCACACCCTGGTCGCGAAAGAGGTTGCGTAATTCCTGCTTCCATACATAGAACAGGTCGTATATGCCTTGTACTACTTTCTGTTTGAAGGTAATCTGTTTCATCAGGGTAGGTATTTATAGTGTATCAATGCTTCTTTCAGCCTGCGGGCCACAAGGAAAGGAAGCATCATGAAAACAAGCAGTGCCACATAGTTCATCCACGAGTAAATCATGGGATAGCCGTTCAGGGCCTGGTCTGCGTAGATAAGGAAGTAATGGCGCAGGGGAAACAGGTTTGCCAGGCCTTGCAGTACGGGATGCATCGCCATGGCGGGAAATGACAGTCCGCACATGGAGAACGACAGTACGCCCCATAGGGAAGCAAAGCTGAGTCCCAGACGCAGGGTGGGCAGAGTACCTATCATCAGTATGCCCATGCCTTGCGATGCCAGCACCAGGCAGAGCGTGGCGAGCAGCATCGGCAGTATCCCGCTGTTGCAGGGGAAATGCAGGAAACCGTACAGGTATGTGTTGTATAAGATTCCCATAAGGAAGAATACGGCTGTATGCGGCAGCAGCTTTCCGGCAAGGGATATCCAGATGGAACCGTTGCCCGTGCGCAACCATTCGCGGGCGGTACGGTCCTTGATTTCCACCCCGATGGAGTAGACGGTTATCATAAAGATAAGCAGCATCAGTACGCCCGGAGCAAAAGTGTTGCACAGGTATACGGAGTAGTTCAGCCACGGATTGTTCAGCGGATGGGTGTCGATGGCAATCGGTTGCAGGAATGCCATTGCCTGCTCTTCCGTTGCGCCTTTGGCGTATAGTGCGGTGCGTGCGGCGGCTCCCGATGCCAGTTCGCTCATCATCTTCATGTCTTTAAAGAGCAGTGAACCGGCTATGAGCAACGTATTGTTGGTGTAGAAGGATACTTTAGGCTGCCGTTGTGCCTGTGCTTTGGCGGCTGTTCCTTCGGGGATGTAGTAGAAGCCGTAAATCTCTCCTTTCTGCATGGCGATGCGTGCATCGGAAATATTGGGATAGCGGGCTACTACGGCGGTTTGCTCAAAAGCATCCAGGTTGCGCACCAATTGGCGTGAAGTGGCGGTCATGTCCCGGTCCACCACGCCGACGGGCATGTCGGTAGGCAAGCCGGAATCCATTAGCGTTGTGAAGAATATATAGCAGAACAGAGGTGCTATGACCATGCAGAACAGGTATAGCGGGCGCGAAACGAGCCGTCGCAACTCGCGTTTCATCACATTCAGCAGGGCCGTGTATTTGTTGTTCTTCTTCTCCATTATCACTCTGTCACCTTATTGTTTTACAACCTTATGCAATCTTGTCACTTATTCAATATCACGCTCATACCCGGACGCAGGCCTTCTGTCTTCTCCAGTGGAGATGCCTTGACTTCAAATGTCTTTAAGTCGAACTGTCCGGTTGTTTTGGTAGCTTTCCAGGCGGCGTATGTGCCGAGGTCTTTCAGGTAGTATACTTTCAGGCGGATGTTCCTGTCGAGGGCGGGGATGAAAGCTTCAAATTTGGTTCCCATGCCCAGTCCCTGCAATAAATCCTCGCGCACGTTGAAAGTGACCCACATATCGTCCATAACGGCAATGTTCATGATGGGGGCGCCTGTGCCTACCAGTTCGCCTGTTTTGGGGAATATTTCGGAAACCTCTCCGGCAGTCTGCGCTATCAGGCAGGTTTCCCTGATGTATGATTCCACTTCGGCAACAGCACCTTTCGCACGCTCTACCAGGGCGGCTGCGGCAGCCTTGTCCTCGCGTTCCGCGCCGTTCTTCGCCATAGTGTACTGGGCTTGTGCGGCTTTTTCAGTGGCTTGTGCGGCATCGCGCTGGGCGGTAACTTCGTCCAGCTTTTGGGCGGACATCACTCCCTGGTCGTGCAGGTTCTTTACGCGTTTGTACGATTTTTCGGCAATGGCAAGTCCTGCCGGGCTTTTTGCCATATTTCGTAGGCTGCCTGTATCTGTTCCTGGCGGGCGCCTTTCAAGGCTTTTTCGTTTTGGGCTTGTGCGGCGGCTTCGGCAGCACGGGCCTGTTCCAGTTTTGCCTGCACATCCGGGGCTTCGAGAATGGCAAGCGTATCTCCTGCCTGCACGCTCTGTCCCTCTTTCACCCGGAACTCCAGGATACGTCCCGGTACTTTGCTCGATACGCGATATTCTGTTACTTCGGCCTGCCCTTGTATGATTTCCGGCCCTTTGCGCAGCATGAAGAAACCTACGAGGGCAACGATGGCGATTACTCCCGTCAGGGTGAGGAATGCCAGCAACATGTTACTGTTTTGTGATTTTGTATCCATTATTGTAATTTATGATTTCAGTTTTTAATTCTCGATATTCAGACTTCCCGTTGCTTTCTTCAGATAGATTTCCGTCAGCTTCACGTCTATCTGTGCATCTATCTTTTCCGATTGGGCGGACAACCAGGCGGTGTGGGCTTCCAATACATTGCTTG
>ENA-OYWQ01000475-OYWQ01000475.1-human-gut-metagenome-genome-assembly--contig:-NODE-475-length-20302-cov-5.944387_pt1 | contig 20302 bp, 26 predicted proteins | sample MGYA00244810_ERZ653396 | MGnify/ENA primary metagenome ERZ653396 (study PRJEB26926, sample SAMN06165045) | human gut metagenome | biome: ENVO:00009003; feature: ENVO:2100002; material: ENVO:00002003... | reverse complement strand
GTACACAGGATTTCGAAGCGCAGGTTGACGGTGCCGGCAGGGATTGCAACGGCATTACCCACGATAACCTAGGCACCCAGTTGACCACCGTCAGCGTCAAGACATTTGACGCTGACGGTCAGACCGTCGATACTGGTGGGCCTGCTCAATATCACGTTGCCCTGTACGGTGCAGGGGAACGTCCACGACACGCCCATCCATTGACCGGTGGCGGTGCCGGTGACATGCAGTGACCCGTCACTGTTGACGGTGGCGGTCAGTCCGTTGCTCGACGCTGGCCCATAGGCGAGCAGGTTACGGGATAATACGGTGACGGGCACGGTTTTCGTGATCTTGCCTGCGGTCAGTTTCAGACTCGTGGCACCCATGCTCTTACCTGTGATTGATATTGCGCCCATATTGGCCTCCTTTTATTACATCCTTAATGGTTACTGCTTGATGGTTGCGATGGTCTTGTTTCCGGTTTCGGCCGTGAACTACTGCGAGGCGGCGGCGGGCAGGATACGCACGTTGAGGCGCTTCTCATCTCCCGCACGCAAGGTCAGGGCGGTCACGGTCGCGCCCGACTCGTCCGTCACGGCGATGGACTCGGGAGCGTAGGCGGAGGCGATGGACGCGGCGGCGGAAGTGAAACCGTTGACGGTGGCCGTGACGAGAATCGTGCCGCCATGCCTCCACGTGAGCGTGTTGCCCGAAATCGTGGCGGTGGAAGTGTCCCGGCTTGTGAACGTCACGTCCTTGGTGGTGAGCAGATCGCCAACATGACCGTCCGCATACGTGGCTTTCGCCCCCAGTTTCAGGGTGCCGGATACGGCCAAAGACTTGGGCAACGGCTTGCCCTTATCATCCGTGATATTGACGGAGACGACCGTGTCCTTGTCGAGGGGCCACACGAGCTTGCCATTGAACATGGCGTTGTACGTGTGGCCTCCCATCAACGGTTTGCCGACACGTTTGCCGGCGTATAGGGCTGGCATGGTCAGGCCTCCTTCACGGTGGCCTTCTTGGCCTTGGCTGGCGTGGAGTCCTTGCCGGGTTCCTCCGTGGTTTCCTCGGTGGTGCCGGTGTCGGTGGTGCCTTCGGTGGTGCCGGTGGAAGGCAGTACGGTGGTCGCAGCCTCCGCCTTGTCCTTGACCGCCTGCACCGTCGAATCGATGGTGGCGATAGCCGATTCGCCCTTCGCCGCAACCGCGTTGGCGGTGTCGGCCACGGTCTGCGAATCATTGGCGACGCTAGCCGCCAACGTGTTGGCGTTCGACGCGAGGATATTAAGGTCGGACTGGGTGGCGGTCGCGGAATCAGCCGAGGACTGTGCGCTCAGCATGGCGCTCCTAGCCAACGCGGCGTTCGTCTGCGCTTCGGCCGTGATGGACTCCAACGTGCTCATGGCCATAGCGGCCTTCATGGTCGTGGCGGTCTCGTCGAAGAGCACCACCGCATCCGGGTATCGGGCGGAAAGCGTCTCAGCCTCCGACTGGGTGGAAGCGTGGCGAACCTTCAGCAATTGGGAGCCCTGCATGTCCTTCGGGACGAACGTGCCGGCGTCCACTTCCACGAGGTCCGCGTATTCGACCTTGGTCTTGGAGTCCGGCACCTCGACGTAGCGCGTGTACGCCTGCGGCGTGTCCGCCAACTCGATGACCTGCCAAACAAACGCGCTAGTCGTGGGCAGCAGGTCAACCGTCAGCTCACCCGTTTCGGACAGATTCGCGTCGAACGAGGCCGCGACAATAAGATTCTTCGCCGCGTCGAAGTGACGACGCACCGGGCGGAACCGCAGCGTACCGGTGACAGGGTCCAAGCCTCCGGTCTTCGGCTTCCTGATGCTGATATGGATTTGGGTCATGATTATTACTCCTCCTTAATGGATTCGGTTATGGTTTCCGGAGCTACGTCCGGGCGAAGCTCGTCCGGCAGCGAGGGCTTGGGATGACGTTTCAAATTGTTGACCATGTTTCCCTTTTCTCTGGGATGGATATTGTTTGTGGCCCACGGTCGTGGGTCAGGACTGTCGTGGCGCTATCGGCGCGGATTGGATGTCATTGTTGAGCGATGTCCCGTGGCCGTTGCCGCCCAGACTGTGATAGCTGTCGTAGAGGCGTTGGGAGCGTGATTTGAGGTCCTCGTCCGCCACTCCGTCGTGCTCGATGACCATTTCGCGGCGCAGGTCCTCCAACTGGCACAGCAGGAGCTCGCGCAGCCCGTTGACCATGGCTTTGCCCCATCGCCACATCAGGCCCAAAACCGTGGCCACGCCGCCACAGATAAAAGGCACGAGCCAATCGACGACGTGAGTGAGCAAAGACATGGAAAAGCTCCTTTACGGTGGGTAAAACCCACACGTTCGTCCCCGTTGGATAGGCCAACGGGCGTGTGGGTTTTGGAGGTTGAAAATGCTGTTACAAGAGTTTTGGAACGGCCGGTTTTGGCCGCATTGCACGCGGAATCTGCGTGAGAGCACGCGCGTGGGCTACGAGAGCGCTTGGCGTCTGCATGTCATGCCGGTTTTCGGTGGCATGGACATGAGCGCAATAAGCGTGGAGCTCGTGGACAAGTGGCTCGCATGTTTCGACAGCGCGGGCGCGGCACGCAAGGCATGGGCCGTACTACGCGCGATACTCAGGCGGGCTATCCGCTGGAACCTGCTGGACGTGGACATCACCAGACGCGACATCCAACTGCCGGCCAAACCTCATTACGAGCCGCAAATATTGACCATCCGCCAGCAGCGCGCACTGTTGCGGGGCTTTTACGGCCATCCGCTTGAGGCGTGGCTTATCTGCGCCGTCTCATGCGGACTCCGCACCGAAGAAGGATACGGGCTCGAATGGGACGACCTCGACCTGCGGCGCGGCGTCCTGCACGTGGAGCGCGGCCTGCAATGGGTCGCCGGGCATGAGGCCGTCGTGCCGCCGAAAACCGAACTGTCCCGCCGCACGCTCCCGTTGCCGCGCTTCGCGGTCAAACGATTGCGCGAGCTCAGGCCACGCGAGGGGGGCCGACTCATCGGCACCCTCACCCCGCCGCAAGCCGCACGCCAATACAAGGCCTACTGCAAGCGGCATGATCTGCCGCACGTGCCCGCACGCAACCTGCGCCACTCATGGGCGACGAACACTCTGGCGGCGGGAGCGGATATCGCCATCGTGTCGAAAATGCTCGGCCACAGCGACATCAAAACCACCGCGAAGTACTACCTCAAACCGGATATCACGGCTTTGCGAGACGCGCAACGCCTCTGGGAACGAGCCCCAATAGCCTGAACGGGATTCCCTAACCCAGACCGAAGTGCTGACGCTGATTAACTCCACTTACGGTACCGTCAAAGGCTACCGTCGCGGCTCGCTCGTCACGTTGCGCATCGACTGGAAGTCGTCGGCGTCCGGCTCGTGGAACACCGGCACGTTCGGCACTCTGCCCGAAGGATGGCGTCCCCCGATGGACTTGAACTTCTCCTACGGCGGACGCGACGGGGCCAACCAGAAGACCATCAACATACATGCGGACGGGACCATGACCTACTCGAACCAGGGTGGCACGCAGGGCACGAGCCAGTTCGGCCTGACCGTCTCGTACGGCATCTAGTAGGGGCTACACGGGCATCGGGTCAGCGGTACGCCATACGCCGGTGCATCCCGCGTACGCGCTGTTCGGATTGCCAAGCATCGTGACGGTGCCATTGGCCGCGCCGTAACAGATGAATGTCGTTTCACCACCGAAAACGGCCACGGGCGTATTGACGATGACGGGTCGATACCCTTCGGGGAGCTTCTCCTGAGCCTTCGTGTAATTGTTCTGCCCGCTACTGTTGAATTTTACGTTGCCACCCATGAAACAGATATCACCGATGCGCGTAAGCAAAATGCTGTCGCTGCTGTAAGGTACTCGCCACGTCGTAGAACGCTGGGTTAGGGAAAACTATTGCCTGTTCCAGATTGCGATCCAGCTTCCGAATATCGCGACCCTCCCGCACCAGCGGTTGTCTTTGGTGTTCCACAGGCGGAAGCGTATCTGGTTTACGTCGCTGGTATCCCAACGTTGTGCGGTGTACTCGCCGGCCTGGCCGAAACCAGTGCCGAACGGCCCAATCGTGTAGGCCGCGTAATCGGCTTTCTTCCCGTTTGGGGATTGGACGTTGATGTAGAATGTGCCGTCATCATTCGTGGTGACGGTATGGCCTCCGCACAGAATATACGGCATTCGGGTTAGGGAATCCCACACATCCTCCAAGGGCTGCATAACATTGACCAGCGTGTCAATCGATGTGATGGTGATGCCGTCGAGGTTGACGCGGCAGAGTGGCAGGTCGGAGACGATGACCCCGCCGATGATGCTGCCGGTCTCGATGCCCGGATCAGCGGGCGTGGCCGCGCTGGGCTTGCCCTTGATGGCTTCGAGGGTGACCGTCTCCACGCCGGTGCCTGAGTTCAACGCGTACCGGGCCACGATGAGATCGCGTCGTTTTTGCCCTTGCGAGCCGGATTGGATGTTCACGTCGGTCGGTGCGGCGATGTAGATCTGCCGGCCCTCGACCACGAGGTCCCATGCTGGGATGGTGATGTTGTTCGCATCCTTCGCCGTCGGTTTCATCGTCCAATTCCGGGTTTTCAAAATGTATCCGCCTCGACCGAGCATGGCGGCGTGCATGAGCGCGTCATGCTTCGATTCCACGTGCGGGTCGTCGCCGCCGTGCGAGCCGGTTACAAGCAGATTTGTTGCCATGATCACTTACCTTCCGCGTTGAGGGGCTTGTTGAGCCAGAGGTCATAATCCTTGTCCTGATTTTCGGCCAACTGTAGGTACTGCTGGTAGTCGGATTCGCAAAAAAGGATTTTCCTCTGGTTGCCGTTGCGGTCGACGCGCGTGACCTCGTGCCAGTTGGGGCTGGCCGTCGCGTTGGGCAACACGTATTCCTTGTTGACGCACGAAGGCCGATCACAGGAGTAGAGGGTGATGTTGGGCTGTTTCGGCATGATGCTCCTTTAGTCTTGTTCATCGGGCCAACTGTATTGGCCGGCTTCGTATCGGATGGTTGGTGTGCCGTTGGCGAGTTTGACGGTGATGCGCACGATGGGGCTGTCCACGCTGACGCCGGTCAGCGCATCGTAGGCGCGCACATGGTCGTCGATATGCAGGCCAAGGTTCTCGGGGATCGTCAAATCGACGGTGCCCTGTTTCCACATGTCCTTGAGCTTGTCCCTGGTCTGGTCGGACAATTCGGCGCCTTCGGAGGATGTGAGCTCGTAGATCTGAGCTATCTCACGGTCGCCGGTCAGAGTCTGGGTCTGGGAGATGTTGCCGGACGCATCCGCATACCAGTCGCTGCGCGCCCTGTTGCGCAGCTGGCCTTTGCCCAGGCCCGTGAGGTGGTTGACTTGGGTCCAGATGCGTTGCGCCTCGAAACTGATGCGCTGGTCGCTGTCCGCGTCGCCGTACGTGTCGGCGGCGACCGCGCGAATCCGGCAGCGTCCAGCGGTGTAGGTCAGGTCGAGTCTGGCTCCCTGCGCGGTGAGCATCATGCGCAACCCGTCCCACGCGGTAATGTACCGGCGGAACGAATAGTTGCTGATGTTGATGCCGCTCGCTTCCGATGGCACGTCGAACACCGTGGACAGTCCGATCCGGCTGATTACCGTACGGATGATGCTGTTGGCGTCGCCGGAGACCGTGAGCCGGTCGGCGCCGGAGTCGGGTTGGAGGATCTTGCCCGCAAGCAAACCGTGCCATGTGCGGCCGGTGAGCGTATACAGGGCATGCCCGTCATCCACAGTGATACGCACCGCGTCGACGCGGCCTCCGAACTCGGTGCCTTCCGCCCCGATGTAGCAGCCGTCGGAGAGCAGCAGTCCGGGGGTGGAGTGAGTGAGTTCGAAATCATTCTGCTCGTCGCCGTACTGCAGGTCGAGTGCGGGGGAGACGAGTTCGCCCTGCGGCACGTGAGCGGTATTGGTCCAGATCAGGTCCATGGCAGTCCCGTCTGCTCCAACCAGTACTCCACGTCGAACCCGAACGATTCATCCCATGAGACCTGCTGCAGTCCCGGCGGGAGGGTGGCGAACGCGTATTCGTTGGAGGCCTGGTCGCGATGCGTTTTGTCGAACACGTTGGTGATGTCGCCGTTGGCGGCGACCATCACGGCCGTGCGTGGTGAGCCGGTGCCGTCGATGATGAGGTAGCCGCCGGATGGGACGCTCACGTCGGCTATCACCTTGTTGCCGCCGATGATGATGCTCGGCGTAGAGACCGGCCCGTAAATGGTGAGCCTCATCCGCGAGGGCAGGGCGGATTGGTTGTCGATGCTGCTGACGTTGCGGGTCGGCGCGTAATCGTAGCGATAGTCGTAGGGATAGTCCTTGCCTCTGTTGTAGCGGGCCGTCGACCGGCTGAAGCTCTGCCTGACCGGTTTGTGCCACACCCCGTCAAGCAAGGCGACCGTGAAATCGCCGCGCACGAGCAGGGGTGACGTGTAGTCAGGTTCGTGGCCGACCACGAGGCAGGTCTGTGACCATCCGTCCACCGTGATGACGCCGGGTTTCGCGGCATCGTTGAGGTAGGCGTACATGTCCGCGTCGAACAGTTCCTCGGCCTTTTCGAGCGCCGGGATACCGTAGACGAGCCCGGTGACCTTGACGGTCTTCGCGGGCCGCGTGGCCTGCAATGACCGGTAGCCGAGCTCGAACTCCCACGTGCGGGTGCGTAGCTCCGTGATCTGTCCGCACATGATTCCCTCCGGGTCGGCGAGATCAATCACGGTTCCGGCGCGGTTTGACGTGTAGGTGAGCGTGTGCATCATGTGCGCAAAGCCTCCTTGGTGAGCCGCTGTAAGTCGCGTTTGCCGAGTTGCGGGGCATACGCGCTGATGATTGGGCCGATCTGCTCGCGGAAGGAACGTATCTCCTCGATGACGCCGCTCACGTCGATATCCCGGCCGGAGAACGATTCCTTGGGTATCTGCCGGCGGTTCATGGCCGCGTATGTGTCGGCGCCATAATATGCGACGGATTTCACATTGGACACGAATTCGCCGCTCTTGACTCGCGCGTTCGCCAACGTGATGTTGTCGCCGCCCGTGATGCTCGCCTTGCCTGGCAGGAGGCCCTCGATGACACTGCCGCCAGTGGCGTAGCCGCGCATCGAAACCCCATAACCGGTGAACAGGCCGCCGGTCTTACCGGTGGGGATATTGCCCATCGCACCGGCCGGACGATAACCACTGGACGAATACGTGCCGCCTGAATCATCGACGTAGCTGCCATGGATGGTGAAGTACTTGTCCGCGATCTGCGTGTTGTTCAGATTGGTGATGACACTCATGGCCTGACCGTCATCCGCGTAGATCATGCCGGTATGTGGGTCGATGGTCCAGCCGTTCGCTTCGGCTATCTTCTTCCAATAGTCGCTGTTGTCACCCATCAGATGACCGGTCTTCGGATCGATCGTCGCTCCGTTCGCCAATGCGAGGGCGGTGTCGTACTGGCTTTTGTCCATGGTGATGACACCGGTGTGCGGATCCACTTCGACGCCGTTGACCGCCTCGATGGCGGCGAGTGCCTGTGTGTTGTCGCCGTCGATTTTGATTTCGCCGTTAGGAAGTTTCGCCACCGTCATGCCGAGGTCGGTCAGGCTGTTCTTGGCCGGTTCGGTGTGGGCGTTCACGTCGATGGCTTTGGATCCGGGGATGCTGTTGACGCTGGTGGCGAGCTGGTCGAACTTGTCCTTGGTCAGGCCGGCGGCGTTGGCTGCGGCTTCTGCGGCTTCCGGGGTCATGCCCATCGCACGTGCAGCTGCGATGTATTTCTCGCGTGCCAGGTCAAGGGTGCCGTTGACCGCTTCGAGTCCTTCGCCGTTGCGTGACTGGGCTTCCGCCGCCTTCAACGCGGATTCGGCGAGATCGTTCAATGCGCTCTGGTTGGCTCGTCCCTGTTCGGTGTTCAGGTCGAGCGTCTGCCCGTTCTTCTGCACGCTTTCGGTCGCCTTGTCGAACGAGTCATGCATGGAGATGAGCGCGTTGGAGCTGGAGAGCGCGAAACCGTAGTAGGTTCCGAGCGCGTCAATGACCTCGCCCAAGGCGGTGGCCTGCTCGTTGATGCCGTCGGTGGTCGCTCCCAAACCATCCTGAAGGATAGATTGGGCGTCAGCTGATTCCTGCGTGGCGTCCGCGTTCGCCGACTGCGCGTCGACCAATCCGGACGTGGCCAGCGTCTGCGCCAGTTTCTCCTGTGCGGCGGCCTTCGAGTTGGCCGCGTCCTCCTTGGCCGCTGCGGCTGATTTCTCGAAGATCTCCTGCTGTTCGCTCAGTACGCCGTAGGCAACGTTGGAGGTGCGGTCCCACATCTGGTTGATGCCGCCGAGCGAGTCACGGTAGCTGTCGGCCTGTTCGCGGACTCGCAGAATCGCTTCGGGCTCGCCTTGTATGGCCTTGATGTAGGTGCTGTGGGCGATGCCGATCTTGTCGAGTGCTTCTCGCACATTGTCGTAGCCGGAGGCCCAACGGCTGAATATGTCGGCCGTGTAGCGTGACGAATCGCTTTCGGAGAGCGCCTTGTTGAAGTATTCGGCGGCGCTTTGTCCGCTCTGCAACGCCTGGGTGAGTTCGTCCACTCGTTGCGTGGCGGCCTGCTGATCCTGCGCGAAAGCGAACAACGCGAGTCCTGCGGCGGTGATGGCCATGCCCCATGGTCCGCCCAGCAACGATACTATGCCGCTTCCCAGGTTTTTGAAACCGGCCATAATGCCTTGGGAACGACTGATAGTGGTGCCAAACGTGTTTATCTGAGATTCTGCACTGCCGAAAGTTGCGCCCCATGTCTGGAACGCTGACGCGATTCCGGAGCCGAGGCCTATGAGCCTTTGCCCTGGGTCGGCAATCAATCCGAGGGTTTGCGCAAGCTGGCTGCTGCTAGAGTTCAGCGGCCCCATCGCTTTGTGGACTGCGACACTGCCTCCAACCAGAGCCGCCATCAGCACTATGGACTGCTGTACGGGCGCAGGCAATGACGCGAAACCGTCAACAAGGGTGTCGAGTGTCTGCACGAGGGAGCGCAATGGTCCCTGACCTCCCTCGCCCAAAGAGATCATGAGGGATTCGAAAGAGCCGCTCAGAGTCTCCAGATCGCCTTTCAGGTTGTCGTTCTTCTTGGCGGCGAGGTCCGCGGCGTAGCCGGATTGGCTGACGGCTTTCGTCCAGTCGTCGATGCCTTCCGCGCCCTGCTCGTAGAGCACGTTCGCGGCTCGAATGGCGTCGGTGCCGAAAATCGTGGCCAACGCCTGATTGCGCTGCTCCTGGGACAGTCCGCTCAGCTTGTCCTTGAGCACGCCCGCCAAGCCGCTTAGGCCGATGAATTTGCCTTGTGCGTCGTAGGCGTTGATGCCGAGTTCCTGCATGAGGTTCGAGGCCTTCGTGCTCGGGTTGGCGAGACTGATGAGCATGGTCTTCAGCGAGGTGCCGGCGTCCGAGCCGATCATGCCGCTTTCGGCGAACGCGGCGAGCGTGCCGGTGGTCTCCTGCATGCTGATTCCGAACGAGTGGGACACCATTCCGGCCTGGTTCAACGCCAGACCGAGGTCGTGCGCGGAACCGACGGCCTTGCCTGCGCCGGCTGCCAGCGCGTCGGCCACCTGAGTGGATTCGGCGCCCGTCAGGTTGAACTGTTTGAGGGTGGTGGCCATGAGTTCGGCGGCGTCGCCCACGGCCATGCCGTCGGACGCTGCGAGGTTCAATGCGCCGCTCAGGCCGCCGGAGAGAATATCCGAGGTCGATAGGCCGGCTTTGCCGAGTTCGTTGATGGCGTCGGCGGATTCGGTGGCCGAGTATATGGTGTCGGCGCCGGCGTCGATGGCGGCCTGACGGAGCTGATTCATCTCATCTGCGCTGGCTCCGGTGTTGGCCTGCACCGTCGACATGCTGGCGTCGAAGTCCGCCGCCATCCTGACAGCGGCCACGCCCAGCGCGGTGGCGGCGACACCGGCCGCCGCGATGCCGGTGGTGATGAGCTTCGATTTGCCTCCGGCGGCTTCCATGGTGGTCGCGGTCTTCTGGCTTTCGCCGGACACTTTGGCCATGCCGGCGGTGAAATTGCTGGTGTCCGCGAGCAGGCGGACGGTGATGCTGCGGTTCAGGCCACCGGCCATGGCATATCCTCCTGTCGGATCATCGTGGGTTGATGCCCACGGTCAGTGAGTCAAGTTTCGTGGCGGATTCCGCGGAATGGTCCTTGCGGTATTCTTCGAGCCCGATGCGGCGCATCAGGTCGATCTGACAGACGCCGACCTCGCTCGCGTATTTGGTGGGGGCCAGCTCGTCGTGGCATATGCTGACGGGCATCCCGCAGCGCGGACACAGCGTGCGCTCGTATTCGTCGAGTGCGAGCATCCATTCGCGTTCGGTCGCATCCCATTCGGTTTCCGGCGTGTAGCCGGTGATGCGCCTATGCCCGTCCCTTTCCACCCGATACGACGGTTCCCAGCCGAGCCAACGCTTGTAGCTGATGCCGAGCTTCTGGCAGATTCGCAGTTCCCTTACTGTCTGCGGATTATCCGCGAGGCTGATTCGAGTGCGTCTTTTGGGTCGATGAGCTTCGCATTCAGGTCACGGATCGCGTACCAGATGGGGCTGATCTGGCCGTCGGACAGTTCGGTCATGACGTTGGCCAGCTCTTCCACGGAGGTTTCCGGCACGGTCTTCCTGACCATGAGTCTGACGGCGTCGGCGCAGATGTCCTCGATGTGTTGTTTCGGTACGCCGTTCTCGGTGACGGTGTTCGCCTCGAGTACCTGACGCCACTGGGAGAGCGGCAGCGCCTCCAGGGTGATGCGGACGGTGTCGTCCTTCACCTCGTCGCGCAGCCTGTCGATTTGTTCGGCGATGCGTTTGGCGGCGGCGTTGCCGCCCTCGGTCACATGCTGCGCCATGGCGCGTTCCAGGTCGGCTCCCAATGCGGCGACCTGTTCGGCCTTCTCCTGATCCAATATGAGGTCGACGTCCACGCGCTTGCGCTTCACTTCCAAAGCCATGATTATCCCTTTCTGAAAGTCTGAAAACCTTTCTGAGAGAGAGAAGAGAGAATGCCCGTGCGGGGCCAGAAAGGCTTAGAATCCCCGCACGGAAGAACTTGTCAGGCTGCGGTCAGCACGGCGGTCTCGGACTCCCAGCCGGGAGCCTGAGCGAACAGCGGGATCTGACTGCGGATCATGGTGTTCGCATCCGGGTTGATGACCTTCTTTTCGCCGCACTTCACGCTCACGACGGTGAGCTTCTGGCCGGAGGCCAATGGCGCGTCGGTGGCCATGCCGCGGCGACGCACGATATAGCCGGACGCGCCCTCGTGCATGAGGGTGACGGCCTCGTTCTGTTCCTCGTGCTCCGTGTTCGTGTTGTCGATGACCTCGATGCTGATGTCGCCGGCGCTCTTGCGGCCGGGGGCCCCGAAGTCCTGCGCGGCGTTCTCGCGCTGGTCGGATACGGTGTCCTGTGATGGTTCGAAGCTCCAGCCGCCGAGCATGACGTAGTTCGAGATGTCGGTGCCGGCCTCGAGCTCGATGATGGTCGGGGCCTTGATGTTCTTGATCACCGGCACCCAGATGGTGGTGATGTTGCCCTCGGCGCTGGTGCCGGGAATCTCTGTACCCAGTTTCATGGTCATAATGTGCTCCTTGAAGACTTTTGGTAAATGATTGGTTGACTATGGTCGGCTCCATGTGAATCGGAACCGGAGGACGCGCACCTGGTAGCGGCGCGCGGTGTCGTCGGAGGTCAGGCCGGCCGCGTACGCGCCGGAATCCTCGTACAGGGTGAGCTGGCCGACCGTGTAGCCCGGCGGCCGGGTGGGGGAGCGGTTCGCCAGCGCGGGGATCAGCATGTCGTCGCACCAGATGTTCACGCTGTCGGCGGTGGTGCTGACGGCGCGAACCTCCAACAGGGCGGAGTGGGCGGTGAACCGCATCGTCTCCGCCATCACATGACGGTCGGTGGAGACGTGCGCGATGATCCACGGCGGCATCTCCGCCTCCAACGGCTCCTCCTGCCGGTAGATTTTCACGCCGGATGGCATGGAGGGCAGCAGGTCGAGAACCGCATTGGTCAGGTCCATGACGCTCATAATCCGATGGCTCCTATCAGCATGTCGTCGGCCGCGTCTCCCACGTATTCGGCGAGCGTGGGCAATTCCTGTTCGGCGAACTGGTAAAACCAGTGGGTTCCGCCGCCTTTCGCGGTGCCGAAGAACGCGATGTTGGCCAAGTCGGAAGCTCCGCCGTCGCGGGGGCTCACATCCGCATAAATGGTGGTGCCGGTGCTGCCCATTTCGTAGCCGATGCCGATACGGCTGATCGCGTAGTTCGATGATGTCTGCAGGTCGGAGATGACGCCTTCCTTGACGTTTTGCGCGCCCTTCTTCACCGCCTGCGCGACCTTGACCGAAGCCATGGCGTGCGCGGAGGCGACCCTGCGGCCGAACGCGGTCAGCTCCGAAGCGTCTATGGTGATGTCACTCATTGCTGTTGCCCACCTCCTTCACATTCCACCGGCATGCGGTGGAGTGTGTCTTCTCGGACTGCATGTTCAACAACCGGAGTTTCCTGCCCTTGAGATTCGGGTCATCGGCCTCGGTTATCTCGCACACGTCACCCGGCAATAAACCCATGGTGCCGTAGGGGAAATGCACGTACATGCTCCACACGGGAGTGACGGCACCCAACGCTTCGACGATGCCGCCCTCCGTGTTCTCGGCAGCCAGACCACCCGAGGTCTGCACCTTGCACTTGCCCTCATACACGGTGTTCGCAGCCGGTTCCACCAGTCCCGTTTCGGGGTCGGTGACCGGTTTGCCCATGTGGGTGACGCGGCACTGGTCGGTCATCAACGATTCGGCGAGCTGTCGGCCTCGGTTGAGGATATGCTGCACGTTCATCGGAACACCCCTATGGCGATGCCTCGCATGCCGAACCTGTTGCGGAGGGCTCGTTTCGTGCCCTCCGGCAGTTCGAGTGCGTCGATAATCTCGGAGTCGCCCTGACGGTAGCCGATCTGCACGTCGTCGATTCGCGCGTACGATTCGTCGCGGTGAGCACCGGGGCCGCCGTTCGACTGCTGGACGAGTCCGGCTGCGACCATGCTGCACACGAGGCGCACGATGTCCGGGGGAACCGGGTCATAGCCGGCGAGCATGGTGACGGTGACGGAACAGGGGACCATGTTCGGCAGGCTCCACAGGCTTTCCCTGTACAGGGCGTTGCCGAGCAGCTTCCAATCCCCGGTCTCCTCGCCGTCCACGAGCACGCGGCTCACGGAAATCACGGGGCGCATGGGCAGGTCGAGCCTGCGTGAGGTTTCACCGGGGATGGTCACCGTGTATTCGCCGCGTGTGATGGGGCACCCTGCGGCGTCGCGCACCGCTGCGGAAACCGATTCGAGCAGCTTGCCCGCGAGCTTTTCGTCCGCGCATTCGATGCCGTATGAATCAAGGTCCTTGACCGTTGCCAGCGTGTCCATGAGTCACCCCCTATGCGGTTATTCGGCTTCGCCCACGTAGGGCATGGCCTCATAGCTGCCGGCCATCACTTGCCCACCTTGAAGTGTACGGTGGCCAGCGCTTCGGGGCGCACGACCTTCGCGCCGTACAGGTGCAGGCCCTTGACGATGTCGTCGAAGCCCTTCTCCTTGCGGGTGGCCTCGACCTTGGCGATCTGCTCCGCGAACGTGGTGGCCGCGTTGGTGCCGGCGATGATGACGTTGCCCTCATCGGTCTGAGCCGAGGCAGAGCCGCCCTTGGCTGCGGGAGCGTTGTTGGACTTGAGGATGGTCATGCCCGCAGCCTCACCGACCACGCCGTTGAGCAGCGTGGAATGAGCGGACTCGGCGCCAGCGACGAAACGGCTGTCCTTGCGCAGCAGACCGTAGAAGTCCGGGGTGACGATGACCCAACGGCCCGCGTCGGGCACGTTCTGCTTGTCCAATGCGGTGGCCAGATCCACGATGGTGTCGTACGCCTTGGTGGCGGTGGCGCCGGAAATCGGGTCGAGCTTGCTCTTCGCGCCTGCTGCCATCAGGCCGGCCAGGTACTGGTCGGTCAGGTCGCGCAGCTTGTAGGCGGCGTCACGGGAATATGCGGCGGTCAGGTTGTTCATGGCCTGGCGTTTCTCCACGTCGTCGATTTCGAACGCGAAGTACTTGCTCTGGTTGATGACGAGTTCGCCGGCGTCCTTGTCGGTGGCCGGTTCGATGGTGATGTCGGTGTGGGCCGTGTAGTCGCCGATGCTGATGTGCGCGATGCCGGTGATGTGCACGGTGTCGCCGTAGTTGGCGATGTCGCCCTCGTAGTCGCGGTTCACTGCGGAACCGTAGACGAGGTTCTTCTGGAGTTCCAGCAGGATGTTGGCGCTCCACAGTTCGGGAATGAAATTGGTGATGGCCATTTAAGGCCTCCTTCCGTTAGTTGGCTCCGAGCAGGTCCTTCAGTCGCCCGTCCTGTTGGGCTTTGACGATTTCTGCGGGGCTCATGGTTTTCAGGTCGTCTCGGGTGAGCTGACCCTGATGGCGGTCGCCGTCCCGTGTTCCGCTGGGCGGCGTGATGTTCGCACCCGAGGGTGCTTGCTCGGCTTTCCCGAGATAAGGTTTCTGTTCCAGCAGTTCGCCGATGGAGTCGGCGATGGCCTGCGTGTCCACGCCGCCGTCATCCGTGACGGTGAACTTGGACAGGTCGAGGTAGCGCAGGGCGTCGGCCGGGTCGGTGAGCTTGCCGCTGGCTGCGGCGCGGACTTCGGCCTTGAGGATGCGCTGGTTGGCGGCGGCAAGGGCCTCGTCCTTGACGGCCTGCTCCTTCCGGGCGGCCTCGTATTCGGCCTCCTTGCCCTGCAGGGCGGCGATCTGTTTTTCGAGTTCGTCTACCTTGTCGGCCTTGGCGTAGGCTTCGTTCAGTTTCTTTTCGAGGTCGCGGTTGACTTTCCGCTGGCCCTCGAACTTCGACTGCCAATCCTCGCCGCCGGTGTTCTCCGGCTTCTTGGCCTCGTTGTCGCCTGTCTGCTGGTTCTGGTTTGCGGGATCCATGTTCTTCCTTTCGATTCGCTGGATCATTGCTGGAAAATCTGTCCGCCGGAGGTGACCCATCGGCGGTATTCGCGTTCGCACTGGGCCGCGATTTCGGGGGTGAGGGGCATGCGGCCATCGTTGGGGTTGCGGCCCTCCAATACGGCCTCGTAGCGGAGCTTCGCGGTCTGAACGCGCTTCTCGGCGGCGGTCAACAGTTCGACGCGCCCCTGCCGGTACGTGTTGTCGTGCAGCCACATGCCCTTGCGGATCTCGGGCACCTTGCCGCGCCAGTCGTTGTCCACGAAATATCCGTTGGCCTTCAACGCGGCTATGGTCTTCTCCCGGTCGCCTCCGGTCAGCGAGTAGATGCCGTCGATGGACAGGCGGCGTTTCATCCTCCGGCCGGACTGTTGCGCGTATTGCATGCTGGCCCACCCGTATCGGGTGGTGCCCTCGCTGGTGGTCAACGCCGTATAGCCTTTGCCCACCCTTTGCATGCCGCGTTTCGAGTTGACGACCTGGTAGATGTCGGCCCCGTCGCGGATGGCCTGCGCGTAGTTCGCGCCGAAGCGCTTGTCCTGCTCCTCACGGGAGAGACTTTTGAAACCCTCCATAGGGTCGCTGATCCACCCCTGTTGTTTGGCCATGCCCTGGCTGCAGGGCACGTGGCGGCCGTGGCAGTGCGGATGGCGCAGGAACCCCTCGTTGAAGCGGAACCATTTGCCGGCCAGCAGCATGCATCGGTCGCAGCAGGTGGCGGACTCGACGCGGATGTAGCCGACCTTGGGACGGCTGGTGATGTCCAGTGACTCCGCCTGGCGGGCGGTGTCCATGACGGCCAGAGAGGTGAGCATTACCAGCAGGTTGCGTCCGTATTCCAATGCCTCCAATGGGGAGCTGCCGGTGCGTATCGCGTGCAGGGCGGCGAACACGGGGGATTGGAAGTAGGATGCGATGTCGAGGCCGGACGGTGCCCAACCGGCGAATGCGTTCGGGTTGGCCAAGGCGTGTGGCGTGATGTAGACGCCCTGTTCGGCGAGCATCATGCCGCTCGCGTCGATGGCCGTCTCCGCCGACTTGGTTTGGATGGTGGAGAACAGGGTGAGGAAGTCGCGGCTTATCGACTTCCACGACGCCTGGATGTTATTGGCGTCGACCCTGTTCCATGTTCTGCGTGCGGCTCTGTCCGCCGCCAGCTCCAAGGTCGCCAGCCGTTTCTGACTGTAGGCCAGCACCTGAGATTCGACCGCCATCAGCGCCTCCGATCTGCAGGACACGGTTCAACGATTCGAGTTCGGGGTCGGCCATCTCGTCGGCGCGCATGCGCATGATGCGCTGCACCTCGTCCGAGCTTTGGCCCATCTGCTCCGCGACCCATTGGATCGGGAAGCCGAGCTGCTTGTATTTGAGCATCGCGTCCGCCATCAGGGTTTCGCTGCGATACTGCGGGGTCGCGAACTGCACCTTGGAGTCGGCGATGATGTCCGCCTCAGCCACGTCGTTCTCGTAGCGCATGGCGATGCTGCAGATGTCGCGGATGGGGGATTTCAGGAAGCTGATGCGTTCGATGGTCTTGGATACGAGGCCGGCTTCGGCGACCTCGTAGCCGGTGGCCGGAACCTCCGCGTTCGTCAGCAGGTAATGGCCGGGGGTGCGTGTTTCGGCGGCGATATGCTCCACCGCTTTTTCGATGACCGGGATGAACACGTTCAGGTTCGAGCTTGACCATTCGCCCAGGTTCACGTTGTCGCCGGTGAACTGGTAGATGCGCTCCAGCACCTGCTTGTCGAGTTCGATGGGCTTCTCGCCGACCTGCTGTCCCTCCTCGTTGTAGACGGGCTCGACGAGCGGGTCTCCGCCGAGGATCACACGAGCGGGCAGCGACGCATAATCGAGAGCGTTGAGCAGGTATGCCCATACGACGTTGACCGTGTCCTGCATCGATTCGACGTGCGCGATGTCGCTGATCGGCGCATTGTCCAATAGCATCTGGTTGCGGAACTCGCGCAGGGGGATCGTGTCCAGACCGGTGGGCTGAGGGTCATTCATCTTCCAGCCGTACACGTCGGGCGGCACGCGCTGGTCGGTCAGATCGAGCATCTTCTTGCGTTCCATGCTGACCGTCCAGCCGGGCAGCATGAGGGTGCCGTACTCCTTGTCGTCGCCCTGCTGGATGAGGAACCCGGCTGACGGCTGGCCGGTGCGCGCATCGTAGATGACTGCGGCGCTGTCCGGGTGCTCGAACGTGATGCGGGCCCTGCCGTCGACCTGCGTGACCAAAGCGAACGCGCGGCCCGTGGTGGTCATCATCAGCGCGGCTTCCTGAAGTCCGCGTTCGAAGTCGTTGCGGTCAAGGCATTTCATGATGCCGGTGCCGAGCTTCACGTCATCATAAGGGATGAAGCCCTTGAACTTGATGCGTTCCACCGGGGCCTGCGCCACGGGGAGGCACCAGTTGTCGGAGAAGTCGGAGAACCGGTCGCTCATGTAGCGCTTGAATTCCTTGGACGCGAACTTGAGCTTGCCGCGTTTGCCCAAGACGTAATCGGTGTGGGTGCCGATGCTGGGTCGACGGAACTGGATCTTATCGGCCAGTCGGTTCGCCAATGAGGACAGTTCCTGCTGGCTGTAGTCCATCAGTACCTCCTTCTGGTCGATGATCCGGTAAGCATGTAATTGTGTTTGCGAGCGCCCCAGCCGGCGGCCCGTGCGTCGCATGCGGCTTCGTGGGCGAGCACGCTGGTCACGGCGGCGTCTATCTTCCTGTTCTGCTGGGGTTTCGCCAGTCCGTAGCGTTCCAGGGTCTTGGCGACCTTTCGCGCGTTCATCATGTGGGTGCGGGTGACGGGGCAGCCGTCCTGTGTGATGCGATGTGTGGTCAGGTCGGCTTCGAATCGGCGCAATGCCTCGTAGACGGCTCCGATGCGGGAGCTGCCCGACATGCTCCATGGCATGAATTTCTTCGGCCCGTAGGCGCGATCCCATGCTTCTATCTCCGATTCCCATGACAGTTCGTCGCGGAAGCCGGGGTCGCAGTAGGCGCGTTCGATTTTGTAGCGGTCGTTGAGTTCCGCCCATGCTGCGGATACCTCGGCGCGGGGGATGCGCCCGCCCCACTGCTTCGGGTTCCAGATGGTCGCACGCCGGTCGGGCCCGTATCGGGGAGTGAATATCAGCCCGTCGAGGGTCTCCATCTTGATGCATGTCCAGTCGTCGTTCTCCGAACCGTCGAAGCCCGCGCATACGCGCGTGCCTTTTGGCGGGTTCGGCAACCAGAGTTCATGCGCCGGCATAGCAGCTCTCCCACAGTCCGTCTTCGAGCCATGCGCCGCCGCCCTGCACCAGACGGTTCCCGAAGAACCGTTCCGCTTGGGTAGGGTCGGTCTTCATCAGCGCCTTGGCTTCCGATTCGATGGAATTAAGGTCGACCCACGGGGAGCCGCGATACACGTATTCGAGCATCTTCAAGCGTTCGGATTTCAGATTGAAGTCCAACGGCCGGCCGTCGCGGTGACGCAATGATTTCGCGAGATCGGGGTTCCGGTAGAACACGAACACGTCGTCCTCGGCGTTCTCGAACACCTGCTGCGCGTAACTGTCCTCGCCCGGATCCCATGCGTTCGTCCACGCATGTGTGCGGCCGCCCATGCCGGCGGCTCCTCGGCGCTGCGTGGTGGCGACCGCTATCATGCCGTTCGATTTCGTGTACAGGCCGGCCTCGTCCTGTTCGGCGTCCGTGATCGGATTGCCCAGACGGGATTTCGCCGAGGCGGTGACCACGTCGATGCGATCCAAGTCCAAGGCGTCGGCCTCGCCTTCGCGCCCCGGCTGCAATATGCGGATGAAGGTGTCCCTCACGCGCATAAGCTCCTTGAGCGGGCCAAGCAGGATCGTCGCCACGAGAGGCCGGTAGATGTTGCGCACCTGCTCCTCGGAGTTCGCCGTCAACTGGATGAGCGGCGACGGATGCCGACGGCCTTTCGGCTCGCCCGGATTGTACGGCCACTCCCAGCCGCACGGACAACCGTTGTCAGCGCAACGGTACATGTCGCCTTCTCGCGCCCAGCCATCGAAGATGGTGGGCCCGCAGCCCTCGGCGGCGGTGAAGAACGCCGTGCATGGCCCCTTGCCCCATTTCTGCGGTCCGACGGTCAACGTCATGCGGTATTCGAATGCCTGGTTGAGTACCATCGGGTTGTCGACGGTGACTTCCTCGGGCGGCACATATGGGGCGTCCTCGCGGATGCGCCAACGGTTCGCCGCCAGCCAGTACTGCCAGTCGGACAGCACCACCGGACGGCCTCGCAACGGGCCGTCAGGCTGCCGGCAGTGACGTTCGATCCATGCGCACACCAGATGCCCCAACGTGGGGAAGTCGATGAGCCATGAATCCTCGTCAGCCATTGCCGCTCATCCGACGCTGGTACACATGCCTCGTCTCGTCCATGGGAGAGCGTTCGGCGGCCGATTCCTGGTTCAGCTCCTTGGCCCTGCGGCGCGTGAACTCCGAATCGACTGGCTTCCGCTCGGCCTCGGCCTCGATTTTCCAGCCTAATGCCTGCAATCCGGCGGCGCTCATGCCGACGCGGTCGGAGATGCGCAGCAGCACGGTCAACGCCGTGGGTGCCGGCGCGATCTCGCATGCGGTGGAAAGCCGCGCGTACAACGCCAGTTCCCGGATCATCCACTTGAACTGGGGCAGATGCCAGGCGCGTGCCTGAGGCAGCTTCCACAGCCACTTCCACTTCTCCGCCTCAAGTTTGCGGACGCGCTCGTCATCGGCGGGCTCCAAGGGCCATTCCGGCGGCTTCATCCGGCACTCGGTGTTCGGCAGGCTCTGCAATGTGTATCCGAGTCTGCGGCTCTTCTCGCTGTTCGGGTCCTTGGCCGGCCCGGAGCGTACTCGTTTGCCTCCACTTGGCATGATGTTCACCTCTCGTCATGGCCTTGCGCCCTAGCGACAGATCGACGAGACCGCCCTCGCGGCGGCCCGCCAGCGATGTTTGAACCCTGCGCACCCGACAGACAGCTCACCGGCGGTCCAAGCGGGGTGGTCGTCACCCCACCCCCCCTGGGGGTGTTGCCGGCTGTTTTTGTCGTGATGCACAGTGTTCCTGTTTATTGTCTGGTGTTGAAGCCTGCTGGTCTTGTTTTGCCGGTTTTTACATCGTGGCATTGTTTGCATAGGCCTCGTCCGAACTTCGGGTCGTTGGGGTTGAGTCGCATGTCGATGAGTTCGGTTCTTTCGTATGGGTAATGGTCTGCGATTGTGCTTGG
>ENA-OYWQ01000471-OYWQ01000471.1-human-gut-metagenome-genome-assembly--contig:-NODE-471-length-20376-cov-6.879878_pt1 | contig 20376 bp, 16 predicted proteins | sample MGYA00244810_ERZ653396 | MGnify/ENA primary metagenome ERZ653396 (study PRJEB26926, sample SAMN06165045) | human gut metagenome | biome: ENVO:00009003; feature: ENVO:2100002; material: ENVO:00002003... | reverse complement strand
GAACGGTCTTGCCGCAGGCAAGATGGAAGGGCCTCGCCCTGACAAGTTCGCGTTTGTGAAGCGAAGCGGAACAATAAAGTCCCCAGTGGGAACTTTAAGCGACTGAACGGTCTTGCCGCAGGCAAGATGGAAGGGCTTCGCCCTGACAAGTTCGCAGGACTTTGGTGCCGCGGGAACGGAAATTTGGAGGGAAAGTAAAATCATGTCTACTACTGCAATGTGGCTGCTTCTGGCAGTCGTTGTCATCGTCATTCTGTTTGCAAGTGTGCTGTACAAGCGCACCTTCACCACCAAGGAGCTGGCCCTGACCGGTGTCATGGCCGCTTTAAGCCTTGTGGCCTATCTGTTCTTCCGTGTGCCGTTCTACGGCGGCTCTTCGTTCCATCTGGGCAACACCTTCACCGCCCTGACCGCCCTGCTGCTGGACGGTGTGTCCGGCGGTCTGGCCGGTGCCATTGGTCTGGCGCTGGCCGATATTCTGGCCGGTGACCCGGGCTACGCCGTCACCACCTTTGTGCTCAAGTTCATCATCGGCATCACCTGCGGTGCCGTGGCGCACAAGGCATTCAAGCTGCGCGACCTCGACAAGCACAGCTCCGGCTATCTCGTCAAGGTGATCGTTTCTGCCGGTTCCGGCCTGCTGCTGAACGTGCTGACCGACCCGTTCCTGGGCTACTTCCGCAATGTGTACATTTTTGGTCAGGAATACACCGTAGCACAGGCGCTGACCAAAATTGCAGGCGGCATCACCTTTGTAAACAGCGTGGCCTCCACCGTGTGTGCGGTCATCCTGTACCTCGCCCTGCGTCCGGCCCTGGAGCGTGCCGGTCTGCTGCCCAAGGGCGAAAAACACTAAGCGATCTCTCTATCCTGATACAGCACTGCTGCCCTCACCTGCCGGACTTCTCCTATCCTCCGGCGGTGGGGGCAGTGGTGTTTTTCGTGGACGACCTATCACACGGAACTCCTCCAGTCTCGCATTCGCTCGAAAGCCCCCTCGGGGATGGGGCTTTTGACAGAAACTGAAGCAAAAAAGCGCTCGTCACACAATTCTGCATGACGAGCGTTTTTTTGCTTTTTATCGCAAGTTTCAAAAATAGTGCCTATTAAAACGGCATATTTGCGATATGCAGTCTGCGGATGTTGCTTGTGCATTAAAAACGCAAACTGCTATCATTACAGCTTTTCAAATACAAGGAACCGGAACGAGATATCGGTTTCCAGCTGGGACAGCGCAGCAAGGCGCTCCGCCCCGCCGCGCGGCGTTTTCCAGTAATAGGGTGTCATGGCGAACAGCGCTTCCAGCTGTTCGTGGGGCACCATGACGCGGCCGGTCACTTTCCGTTCCCCAATGGCGGCAAAACCGTCATAGGCGATCTGCTGCACCGGGTTTTTATAGGGCTTTTCGTAGAGCACGGCCTTCATCTGGTACAGATGTTCGGCACCGGGCACCACATAGATCATCCGTCCGCCCGGGCGCAGCACCCGCAAGAATTCCTCCTGTGCAAAGGGCGAAAAGCAGTTCAGCAGCAGGTCGGCCCAGCCGGTGCGCACCGGCTGGCTGAAGCTGGATGCCACCGCATACTGTGCCGTGGGCAGGGCCTTGGCCGCAAGACGCACCGCAGGCTTTGCGATATCAAAACCCGCCAGCTGCACCCGGCGGCCTTTTTCGGCAAGCGCCTGCGCGATGCAGCGGTCGTACCAGCCCTCGCCGCAGCCTGCATCCAGCAGATGCAGCGCCGCCTCCGGGCTGGCAGGCTGGCCGTACTCTGCGCACAGCTCACCCACCGCTTTGCCAAAGATGCCGTAGTATCCGGCATTCAGGAACGCGCGGCGGGCGGCCACCATCTCCTTGCTGTCGCCGGGGGCCTTGGTGCGCATGCTCTGCACCGGCAGCAGATGCCAGTAGCCCTCCTTGGCGCGGTCAAAGCAGTGGCCTTTTGTGCATTTCAGGGTGCTGTCGCCGGTCAGTTTTTCCCCGCACAGCGGGCACTGCCATGGGGCAAACGGTTCATTTTTGCTCATACTTCGTCGCTGTGGTCCTCAATGGGTGCAGTTGCACCGCCGTGGGCGTTCATATACTCCTCAAAGTTCGTGAACTTCTGCTGCGGCGGACGGCGGCTGATGAGCATAAGGCCCGGGTCTTCGTCCCTTGCAGCAGCGGCACGGCCGCGGCGGCTGCTCTCCGCTCTGGGGGCACGGGCCGGTGCAGGCTGTGCATTGCGGGACGCATTCTGACGGCCGCGCTGGCCGTTGTTTGCACCGCGGCCCTGCTCTGCGCTCTGGCTCTGGGCGGCAGGCTGGCTGTTCTGGCGGGCCGGACGGTCGCTGCGGTCATTGCGACGGCTCTTCTGGCCTTGCATGCTGCTGTTCTGCTGAGCAGGCTGTGCAGCCGTACGGATGGCCGGGGCGGCGGGTGCAGCCGGAGTCTTTTTGGCCGGGCGCAGCGGAGTGGCCTCCGGGGCACTCACAAAATGCGGGTCAAACTTGGGCTGCGCATTGCTGCCGCGGGCAGGAGCGTTCTGCTCCCGACGCGGGCGGCTGTTATTATTGGAACGGCGGTCATTGCTGCGTCCGCCGGTAGTACGCTTGGTATCATCCATGAATGGTTCCTCTTTTTCGGTTTTTGCGGGCTTTGCCTGCACCTTGGGTGCGGGTGCAGCCTTTTTTTCAGGTTTTGCGTTTTTTGCTTCGGCCTTTGCGGGCTTCGGCTGCTTTGCGGCAGGCTTTTCTGCCGGTTCAGCGGCGGCTGCCTTGGGCTTTTTGCCGCGCACCGGCGGCTCCGGGCGCACCGGCGCGGGCACGCCGTCCCACGGGTGGCCGCTCACCACAGGAATTTTGCGGCGGTTCAGCTTTTCGATGCCTGCCAGATACTCCTGCTCCTCAGGTGCACAGAAACTGACCGCCGTACCGTCGGCACCGGCGCGGGCCGTGCGGCCGATGCGGTGCACGTAAGTCTCCGGTACCTCGGGCAGGTCGTAGTTGAACACATGGGACAGCTCGCTGATATCGATGCCGCGGGCGGCGATATCGGTGGCTACCAGCACCTTGGTCTTACCGGCCTTGAAGTTTTCCAGCGCGGTCACGCGGGCGGTCTGGCTCTTGTTGCCATGGATGGCCGCCGCCGGGATGCCCTGCTTGGTGAGGTCTTTTGCAATTTTATCCGCGCCGTGCTTGGTGCGGCTGAACACCAGCGCGTTCACCACCGGGGGCTGCAGGTTCTTGATGAGCCACGGCAGCAGGAATTTCTTGTTGCCCTTTTCCACATGGTACAGGCTCTGCTGGATGCGGTCCACGGTGCTGGACACCGGGTCCACCTTGACGAAGGCGGGCTTGCGCAGGATGCCTGCGGCCAGCTGTTCGATCTCGGTGGGCATGGTGGCGCTGAACATCAGGTTCTGACGCTCCCCGGGCAGCTTTGCGATCACCTTCTTCACATCGTGCACAAAGCCCATATCCAGCATCCGGTCGGCTTCGTCCAGCACAAAGATCTCAAGGTTCGAGAGATCGATAAATCCCTGACCGATCAGGTCGTTGAGCCGTCCCGGGCAGGCGATCAGGATGTCCACGCCCTTTTTCAGCGCTTCCACCTGCGGTGCCTGGCCCACGCCGCCAAAAATGACGGTGCTGCGCAGCTTGAGATACTTGCCGTAGGCATCAAAGCTTTCGCCGATCTGCAAAGCAAGCTCACGGGTAGGGGTCAGGATCAGGGCGCGGATGGCACCCTTTCTGCGGGGCGCATTGGCCGTGAGCCGGTCCAGCATGGGCAGCGCAAAAGCAGCCGTCTTGCCGGTACCGGTCTGGGCACAGCCCATCAGATCCCGGCCGGACAGCACCGGCGGGATCGCCGCCGCCTGAATGGGCGACGGGGTCTCATAGCCTGCCTCCTGCACAGCGCGCAGAAGCGGGGCGGACAGATTCAATTCTTTAAATGTCATGGTTCTCCAATAATTATTCCGTAATTTTCCGGCACTCCACATAGTACCGCTTTTCTTCTGCGTGGCCCATGCTGAAGGTCTTGCGCGGCAGCACGCCGCCCATCACAACGCCTTTGAACAGGTCACTCTTGGCAAACGGCGGCATCAGGAATGCCACAGCACCTTTTTTGCACAGGGCGCGCACAGCAGGCTCGTCGTGCACATAGTCCACGCGGGCTTCCTTGTGGTGCTCAAGATAGTATTCGATAAATTCGTCAATGGTGCCCACGGTCAGCGGTGCGGTTGGGTCCTCAAAGCTGAGCACGTTGGACATGTGCGGCCCGGCCAGCGTGAAGGGCTGCTGCTTGCTGCCGCCAAAGCTGCAGCCGGCCATATTGGAATCGCTCCACGTGATCAGGCTCAGCAGCACCGCTGCGCAGTCCACATTGAACAGCACGCGGTGGATCGGCTCGATCTCGATGGCGGGCGAGTGCACATTGCACACCTCGGCCAGACACCAGCGGGCCGGATGGTTTGCTGCCTGCTCCGGTGTGAGTGTCTTTTTCAGCTCCTCCCAGCAGGCCTTTGCAGTGGCCAGCGAGTGGTTGCCGTCGCCCACGGCCAGCGTCAGCGGGTCGCGGCGGGTGGCATCCGGATACTTTTTGTCGAATTCTTCCTGACTGCCCAGCACAGCCAGCGCATCTTCGATCTGCGCAATGAGGGCAGGGTCTTCCACAGCCCAGCCCGCAATGTGGCCGCCGTTCAGCATCAGCTCACCCTCGTATACCTTGGGCAGTTCGGCTTTATGCGCCGCCACCGGCTCGATGAGGGTGCAGCCTGGGTCGTCCGCCAGCATCATGATATGGGGCGTTTCCAGCGCGGCACCGGTGCGCACCTTCATGCGGGGCGGGATGCGGCTTTCCACGGTGCTCTCGCTGGGGCGCACCGTGCATTTCTCGCCCCGGCGGTAGCTGTAGGCTTCCAGATCCACCATGCCCACAAGGCCCTGCCGCACCTTGCCGCTCTGCTCGGTGCGCTCCACGTAAACAAAGCCGTCCACCGCACGAGTCAGCACGTTCCGGGCATAGTCATCCATGGTGGCATGGATCTTCTCAATGCGTGCATCGGCATCGCCGTCCTCCAGATAGACCTCCGGCAGGATCATGTTCAGGGTGCTGGGGCTGCCTGCCGCGGCAGCCTCGGCTTTCTGCCAGTAATCCCGGTCACTGGTGAACTGATCGCAGGCAATGCAGCCCCACTTTTCCAGTGGGATCTGCTCCGAAGGCAGAAGGATGTGGGCCGGTGCAAAGCAGGATTTGGTATTCATAGCAGATTCCTCCCTCTTATAAAACCAGAGACGTTACTGGAAAATGTCGGCGCTGTGCAGCACCAGATGCTGCACGCCCTGTCCGGCGGCAGACTGCTCCAGTGCGGTGCGGCTGTCGGCGTCCATCGCCTTGTCTGCCGTCACCAGCAGGTTGTCCATGCCCAGCGTCACAGCGGGCACATCCAGCGACACGCTGTTGGTATTGCACTGATCCAGCGTGTAGCTGAACCACAGGGTCATGCTGCCCGCAAAGCGGCTCTGCAGGGCGGCGATATCCGCCTTGAGCTGATCCGCGCGGGAAACGCCGCTGGTCTCGCCGTAGTCCTGTTTGCGGCTGAGCTTCGGGAACTGGACATTGGTCAGGACTACCTGCTCAAAGCCCATGCCCTGCACCTCGGCTACCAGATCGCCTACATATTCCACTGCCGCAGCGGAGTAGGGATTCAGCCATGCATTGCCGTCCTTCTGGGCGTCCAGCCACAGGCCGTCGCCGTAGTGGATGGCCATGCTGCGGTCGGTGCGGGAGGAGATGGGGTCCTTGAAGGCTGCAAGCTGGGCCACAGGGATCACGCCCTCTTCCCGGAAGATGGCCGCGATGCGGGCCGGGTCCACGGTGGTGTCGGCAATGCTCTGGGCGGCAGCCGGCACCTGCGAAGCGTAGCAGATGCTGCCATCCGGTGTTTTCAGGGTCACAAGGCCGTAATCCGCTCCCTGCGCCTTGAGCTGCTGCGCCGCTGCACGGATGGCCGCATCATCGGCAAGGGTGCTCACATCCACTGCGGCCCAGCTGCCGCCGGTAATGGCCTTGCCGTCCAGCTCCTTGGGCTGTTCCGGCTCCGGCTGGGACGAAGCCGCTTCCTGTACCGCCGAGGATGCAGCTGCTTCGGACGAGGCGGCTGCGCGGGATGCCGATTCAGCTTCCAGATCACGGTTCTTCACCACAGTATACCAGGTGTGGGTAGCCCAGTCCAGCACGTGGGGTGCTGCCAGCCAGGCTGCGCCCAGCACCGCCAGCACCAGCACCACGATGCCGATGCCTTTTTTGATGCGTGTACCGCGGCTGTAGAAGCTGCGGCGGTAGCGCTTGACCTTCTGACGTTTATACTTTGCCATTGTCGATTCTCCTCCCTGCCAATGTTACAGGATCACAGAATGTCCGGTGAAACCATAGATTGCCAGTGCCAGCACGCCGATATACACCAGCGTGATGGGCAGGCCGCGGAATGCTTCCGGGATGGCCTTGCTGCGCAGGCGGTGGCGGGCTTCCGTTACCAGCAGCACCGCCAGCACATAGCCAAGGCCGCTGCCAAGGCCAAAGCCAAGGCTCTGCCCCAGCGTAAAGCTCTGGGTGCGCTCCACCAGTACAGTGCCCAGCACACAGCTGTTCAGGCCCGCCAGCGGCACGATGCGCAGCAATGCGCTGCGGTGCGGCAGGCCCTTCGCCAGCCACAGCACGGCGTGCTCCAGAACGCACACCACGGCAATGCTGGCAATATACACCAGCGGGCGCAGCTGGGCACGGTTTGCCAGCGGCGCGATCCGGCTGCCGGCATACCACGCAAAGGGCGTTACCAGCACCTGCGTGATGCACAGCTGCATACCGAACAGCCAGCTGCTGGTGCGGTCATCGCCCACCAGCTGCACCAGACGCGAAACGCCCAGTGCACGGGTAAAGACGGCGTTCTGCGCGAACACCGCCAGCAGTGCATAGCTGAAGAACACTGCACTTGTTGTTACAACATCTCTCATTGTTCGCGGTCCGCCTCCTTCTGGGAATGCACATCCACAAGGTTGCGTGCCTCTTTGGTGAGATATGCCTTGCGCTTTTGGGCCAGTGCACGCCATACGGCGCACAGCACGCCCAGCACGATAAAGCCGCCTGCCGGCATGCTTGCCATGGGCAGCACCGGGCGGCTGACAACCACACCGAACATGGTGCCTGCGGCCAGCCATTCACGGACGCAGCCCAGCAGCACCAGCAGCAAAGCATAGCCCACCGTGATGCGCAGGCCCTTGGAGACAGCCTTGCGCACCGTCTCCTGCACGCGGCCAAAGCGGTAGGTCAGCAGCGGCTCCACCGTGAGCAGGGGCAGGTAGATGCCAAGGCTCAGCAGGCTGGTGCTGAACAGCATATTCAGGATGGGATACACCGCCAGATACACCACCGCCGTGCTGAAGCCGTACACCAGTGCACGGGGCAGCAGCTTTTTCTGCAGCGTTTCCGGGGCGGGATCCTCGTCGTGCAGGGGCACAAGGCGGCTCAGCAGACAGGCCAGCACGCGGGAGGGCACCAGCAGCAGCGCCACCGCCACCGCCAGCATCACCGCATTCTGGCCGCTGGTGGCAAGCACCACCAGCGGGGCAAGGCCCATGCCCTGCATGACCACCGGGTTATTCAGGAACACACGGTCATGGTGGGCAAACTTGTTGGGATCTTTTACGATCAGTTCAGCCGTTGCGCGTCTCATTGTGCTGCCCCCTTTCCGGCATCTGCCTGCAGATGGGTCAGGTGATACAGCTTTGCCTCGGTGCGGTCGATCCATGCCGACACACTGTTGACCGCCAGCAGCGCAAAGCACACACCGGTCTCGTACACGCCATAGTAGCGGAAGCCCATGCTCACAACGCCCACCAGCACGCCGTACAGCACACGACCCATGCGGTGGTGCACGCAGGTGTAAGGCTCGTTGATCAGGAACACCGCGCTGAACAGGATCGCGCCAGTCAGCAGCTCATCCCGCACACACTGCAGGCGGGGCAGGATATTTGACAGCACGGCACTGTCGGCAAGGCCCGCCTGCCGCGGGAAGAGGAACGCAATGACCGCACAGGTCACAAGAAAGCTGATCGATGCAGACATGTGGGCATCCTTCTGGGTCCACAAAAACAGGCCGCAGGCAAGGATCACCAGCGCAGCGCCAGTGCCCATGGGAGCAGCATATTCGCCCAGACCCAGCGCCAGCGAGCCGATGTTCAGCATGCCGCCGCTGCGCAGGGTGTCCTCAATGGCGCTGGAGACCGGCACCATGGAAGCGTCCCACAAAGGGATGTTCGTATAGGGCTGCGGATAGCGGAACACCTGTTCCGGCCATGACACTGCCGCCACCACATAGCCCACAGCAGCCGGGTTGAAGGGGTAGCTGCCGTAGCCGCCAAAGATCTCCTTGCCGATCAGCACACCGGCAAGCACTGCGGCGATCAGAACATAGATATCCACCGTCACCGGCATCAGCAGGGCAATGACGAGCGCAAAGCTCTCGTTGGAAAAGTCACTGCCCTGATACACGCGGCGGTGCAGCAGCGAAACGAGACGGTCGCACAGGTTGCCGGTAAGCACCGCAATGCCGCACAGCAGCAGCGGGCGCACACCGTACAGAAAACAGGCCATGCACAGCACCGGCACCGCCATAAAGCAGATATGCTTATAGTAGCGGCCGGTCTTCTGGAGCTGTGCCTCCTGCTCCCGGATCAAAGATTCATCCATAAATGGTTATCCTTTCAAAGGCTGGCGAGGTGCTGCACGGCTGCAGCAGGGTCTGCTGCGCCGAACACTGCACTGCCCGCCACCAGAATATCAGCGCCCGCTTCCACGCACTGGGGCGCGGTGGCATTGTCCACGCCGCCGTCCACTTCCAGCAGATAGTGTGCGCCGCGCGCTTCGCGCTCTGCCTTGAGCCAGCGCAGCTTGTCCAGCGCCGAGGGCATGAACTTCTGCCCGCCGAAGCCGGGCTCCACGCTCATCACCAGCACAAGATCCAGCTGGTCAAGATACGGCGCCAGCGCCTGCGGCTCGGTGCCGGGCTTGATGGTCAGCCCCACCTTGCAGCCCAGCGCCCGGACGGCATCGATGGTGGCCTGGATATCGTCCTCGCACTCAAGGTGGAAGTTGTACAGGGTGGCACCGGCTTTGATGAAGGCTTCCGCATACTGCAGCGGATGGCTGATCATCAGGTGCACATCATAAAAGGCATCCGGCAGATTTTTGTGCAGGCTCTTGAGCACCGGCACGCCAAAGCTGATGTTGGGCACAAAGTGGCCGTCCATCACGTCGTAATGCAGCATCTGTGCACCGGCATCCAGCACCATGCGGCAGTCTGCACCCAGTTTGCCAAAATCAGCGGAAAGGATCGAAGGACTTACGATTGCCATATTCTATCTTTACGCTCCGTTATTTTATAAATTCTTATTCCAATTTGTCCCATTGTGCTGGCGGTTTCAAACCGCAAAAACAGCATGGGCATGGTTATCTTTTAGTTTACATGAAAACGAGCAAAAAATCAAACCCGCCAACGGCTTTTTCACGGAAATGACGTATTTGGAAAGATCTGTCCATTTGCGAAGTAACTCCCTCAGTCAAAGCCTGACGGCTTTGCCAGCTCCCTCGGAGAGGGAGCCTCTGGCACGCCCGGAAGATTTGCACTTTAACCGGAAGCTTTACCGCCATGCCAAGGGCCCCATCCCAGAGGGGGCTGGCATTGAGCGCAGCGAGATGACTGGGGGAGTTTCATCGGCGGCAAAGTTTCCCCACGCCAAAACAGCCAGACCGCCCCGGGTCCGGGGCAGTCTGGCTGGAAGTTCATTCTACGGGCTTCATGCTTGCAGGGTCTTCCACGGTGGGTTCACCGCCGGCTTCGTCCGGCAGACGCTTCATGCCGCCGGGGTTCGGGGCCACCGTGGGCAGGGTGAACACGAACCGGCACCACTCGCCCTGCTGGCTCTCCACCCGGATCTGCCCGCCGGAAAGGTTCACCAGCACCTTGCAGATGTTCAGGCCAAGGCCAGCGCCCCGGGCGTGCAGGCCGCGGGAGCGGTCCTCCTTGTAGAACCGCTGGAACACGTAGGGCAGCGCTTCCGGGCTGATGCCCTGACCGGAATTCCAGATGGAGATCTCGGCTTCCGGGCCAAGCTTTTCCACCCCGAAGCGGATGGTGCCGCCCGCAGGCGTAAACTTGATGGCGTTGTCCAGCAGGTTATACACCACCTGATGGATCAGGTCGGGGTCGGCGTAGACCAGCACCTTTTCGTCCATGGTCAGGCCGTCGATGTCGATCATGCCGTCGTTGATGCGCTGCTCTGCCGAGAGCGCCACGCCGGTGATGGTCTCCCAGATGTTGAACATCCGGGCATTTACCTGATATTCGCCGCTTTCCAGCTTGGAAAGATCCAGCATGTTCTGGATGAGCCGTGCCAGACGGCCCGTTTCCTCACTGACCAGCTGCAGGTAGTGGTTCTGCATATCCGGCGGGATGGTGCCGTCCAGAATGCCGTCCACAAAGCCCTTGATGGTGGTCATGGGGGTGCGCAGCTCGTGGGCGATGTTCCCCATGAACTGACCGCGGGAGTTGTCGTTCATCTGGATGTTGTCTGCCATGCGGTTGAAGGTGCGGGCAAGGTCGGCCGCCTCGCCTTCGCCTTCCACCCCCTCCACACGGACGGAAAGATCACCGCCGCCAAAGCGCTGGGCGGCATCCGTCACCTTCTGCAGCGGGTCGGTGAGCTGGCGCATCAGGATCTTGGTCAGGATGCTGGCACACAGCAGCATCACACAGGCCGACAGCAGGAAGTTGGACCAGAACTGCTGCTTGAACTGGGTCAGCTGCTCACCGGAAGAGCACAGGAACAGGTAGCCGCTGGGCTGGCCGTTCTCATTGCGCATTTCGCTGACCGTGATGTAGCTTTTCCCGTCCAGCATGCCGCCCAGCGTGCCGAACACATGGTAGTAGTCCGCATCGGAAGCGTCGATCTTCTCCATCATTTCTTCCGGCACGGTCAGGCTCTCCAGCTTGTCCGGGCTGGAGGCGATCATCACCCGGCCGTCGTTGTCGGTAAAGAACAGATAGGCCTCTGCGCTCTCGCCGATGATCTCCAGCTTGGTGCTCAGTGCGTCCAGCTCATCGCCTTCCGGCAGCTCCGCCTGCTGGACCAGATACTGGGCCGTGCGCTGGGTGACACCCACCACCTGATCCAGTGTTTCGTAGCGGTCCTTGGCGAAGTAGTTCTTGAACAGCACCCACTCCGAAGCGCCCATCAGCACGATGCCCAGCACCATCAGGGTGGACACCAGCGAGAAGAACGCCACCGAGATACTTTTGCGCATTACTGACGCACCTCGAACTTATAGCCCACGCCCCATACGGTCTTCAGCTCCCATTTGTCGGAAGCACCGGCCAGCTTCTCGCGCAGGCGCTTGACATGCACATCAATGGTGCGGCTGTCGCCGTAATACTCAAAGCCCCACACTTCGTCCAGCAGCTGGTCGCGGGTGTAGACGCGGTTCGGGTGGGAGGCCAGACAGTTCAGCAGTTCCAGCTCCTTGGGGGGAGCCTCCACCACCTTGCCCTTGACCCGCAGCTCATAGCTGTTCATGTCCAGACGCAGGTTGTCGAATTCGATCACGCCCTCGGTGCTCTCGGCAGCAGCCGTGGTGGTCTGGCAGCGGCGCAGCACCGCCTTGATGCGGGCCACCACTTCCTTGGCATCAAAGGGCTTTACCATGTAATCGTCTGCACCCAGCTCCAAGCCCAGCACCTTATCAAAGGTCTCGCCCTTGGCCGTGAGCATCATCACCGGGGTGTTGCCCGCCTTGCGGATGCGGCGGCACACTTCCAGACCGTCCATCTTGGGCATCATCACGTCCAGCAGCACCATATCGGGCTTGACCTGATTGAACTTTTCCAGACCTTCTTCGCCATCGTTTGCCACCGTGACCTGATAGCCCTCCTTGGTCAGGTACAGCCGCAGCAGCTCGCAGATATTGGTATCGTCGTCCACAACGAGGATCTTTTCGTTGGCCATAATGATCTCCTCCCATTTTATCGGATGCCCGCCGGGCGGGCAGAGCAGCAAAGTATTCCACTTCTTATTATACGGAAGAGTTATGACAAAATAAAGAAGGATTTGTATGATTTTTTCACAATTCCGGCCCGGCCTTACTCGATCATCAGCCGGATGATCTCCTCATTGGTCTCCTTCATGCCGTCCTTGCCCAGACGGCCGATGCCCTTGATGGTGGTCTCGATGTCCTTCATCACGATGCCGTCACCGCCCTTGAACTCCTGATGGCACTTGTACATGTTGTAGCCAAGCAAGGCCGCGTCCACCGAGGATGCGATCTTTGCCGCGCAGGAGGCCTTTGCGCCGTCGCACACGATGCCGGACACGATGGCCAGCGCATTGACCACCGTGTGGATGGCGGCCTGATAGCCGTCGCCGCACAGATATACGATGCCCGCGCCTGCGCCCGCACCGGCGCTGACTGCGCCGCAGTAGGCGGACAGGGTGCCGATGCCGGTCTTTTCGTGGATGGCCACCAGATTGGAAATGATGAGGGCACGGTAAAGCTTTTCCTTGCCGCTGTGCAGCTCCTTGGCATATTCAATGAGCGGCACCGAGCAGGTGATGCCCTGATTGCCGCTGCCGGAGTTGATGATGACCGGCAGCTCACAGCCGTTCATGCGGGCATCCGAACCGGCGGCCGCCTTGGCCTTGGCCCGGATAGACACATCGTTGCCGTAGGTAGAAAGCAGCACCCGGCCGATGTTCGCGCCATAGTCGCCCAGAAGGCCCTCCTCTGCAATGGCGTTGTTGTAGCGGATCTGGCGTTCCAGCAGGTCCGCCACATCCTGCAGGTCGGCCGTCTCGGCAAAGTCCCAGATGTCCTTCATGTTCAGCAGGCTGCGGTCGGCCCGGCTGTCCCGCCGGGCCTCCTCGTTCAGCAGCGGCTTTTCGTAGAGCACCCGGCCATTCTTTTCGATCAGGCAGATGTTGGTGTGAAAATCTGCAATGCGCACCTTTGCGTAGGAATCCCCGCTGCGCTCGGTAACGATGATATCGAACACATGCCCCTGCTCGATGTGCTGGATGGAAATGGGCACCGTCTGCAGATAGTCCCGGATGGCAGCCTGCTTGTCCTCGCTGACCTCGGAGATGACTTCCAGCTCTCTGTCTGCCGAACCGGCAATGATGCCCGCTGCCACAGCGGCTTCCATGCCTTTCAGGTGGCCGGTGTTGGGCACGATGACGCTCTTCACATTCTTAATAATGCTGCCGCTCACCTGCAGCTGCACGCTCTCGGGCAGTGCGCCCAGCACCTCGCGTGCCCGGGCCGCAGCATAAGCCAGTGCAATGGGCTCTGTGCAGCCCATTGCCGGGATGAGCTCCTCTTTTAATATTTCCACATACGCCTGATAGCGCGGATCACTGCATTCCATGACGGGTCCCTGCCTTTCCTGTCGATTCGATATTTACCAACAGGAATAGTATACTATAGAACCCGCGCAATGTAAAACAAATTCTTCCCCGCCCGCAGGGCCGGCTATTGCAAAGCGCAAACCGCAGAAGTAGAATAGGAGCATCCAAACCGATAAATCCATGGAGGGTCTTCCAATGATCGAAAAAGAAGTACAGGAGCTGCTGTCCTTCATTGACGGCAATCCTACCGCATACCACACCACTGCATCCGTCCGGAACATCCTGCTGAAGGAGGGCTTTTCCGAGCTGCTGGAGAGCCGCCGGTGGCAGCTGGAACCCGGCGGGAGCTATTTTGTCTGCCGCAACGGCTCCAGCATCCTTGCGTTCCGCATGGGAGAGCAGCTGGAAAACTACAGCTTCAACGTGGCCGCTGCCCACACTGATTCCCCCTGCTTCCGCATCAAGGAAAACGCCGAGATCCACATGGGCCGGAAGTACACCAAGCTGAACACCGAGGGCTACGGCGGCATGATCTGCTCCACATGGATGGACAGGCCGCTGTCGGTGGCAGGCCGCGTACTGATAAAGGAGAACGATGCCATCACCTCCCGCCTGCTCACGCTGGACCGCGACCTGCTGATGATTCCCAGCGTGGCCATCCATATGAACCGCGAGGTCAACGACAAGGCTTCCTACAACAGGCAGGTGGATATGCTGCCCCTGCTGGGCGGTGCCGCCGAGGAAGGCGTGCTGAAAAAGCTGGTCGCCGCTGAGCTGCAGGTCGCAGAAGACCAGATCCTTGGCAGCGACCTGTTCCTCTGCATCCGCGAAAAGGCCGCCGTCTGGGGCTGCAATGAGGAGTTCATCTCCTCCGGCCGTCTGGATGACCAGCAGTGCGTGTTCGGCATCCTGAAAGGTTTTCTGAACGCGCACTGCGCCCAGTCCATCAATGTTGCCGCCTTTTTCGACAACGAAGAAGTGGGTTCCGGCACCAAGCAGGGCGCGGCTTCCACCTTCCTGTACGATGTTCTGCACCGCATCGCGCAGAACGTCTGCCCCGGCGATGAGGACTTCCACCGTGCGGTGGCCTCCAGCTTCATGTTCAGCGCCGACAACGCCCACGCCGTGCACCCCAACCACCCGGAATATACCGATGTGAACAACTGCACCTACATGAACGAGGGCGTTGTGGTCAAGGTGCACGCCGGCCAGAAGTATACCAGCGACGGCATGAGCATGGCCGTGGCAAAGGAGCTTGCCGCCCGCGCCGGTGTCCCGCTGCAGTATTTTGCCAACCGTTCCGATAAGGTCGGCGGCAGCACTCTGGGCAACCTTGCCATGGCGCAGGTATCCATGAACTGCGTGGACATCGGCCTGCCCCAGCTGGCCATGCACTCCTGCTACGAGACCGCCGGTGCCCGGGACATCGTTTCTCTCATCCGGCTGATGGAGGAATTCTACGCCAGCCATTTTGAGGAGACCGCATCCGGCACCCTTGCCATCTGCAAGTAAGACCCGTACAACCTGAATCATAAGGACTGCCCGTGGAAAAGCAGCACTGCTTTTCCACGGGCGGCTTTTCGTTTCCACTTAAGTGAGTATTGAGAAAAAACGTCCATTGTGCTACAATTATCCTGTTATAATATCGCTTTTTACCGCAGCGTAAAATCTTTTTCGCAAGGAGTATAATAAAATGAAATTAGGTATCGGAGGACCGCTACCTGATTTTATATCTCAATAATCCTCAATAAATACGAATATTACTTGATTTGAAGCGGATTTTGGAACAAACCAACCATATATAACTTCATGTTTTCCTATGCTACTCTATACGAAAATGGCGTAAAAATGGCGTAGAGAAAACTTACACAAGGGATATAGGTACGCCGCTGCTACAAATCAGTTTTCCAACAGGTGTGGGACGCTAACAACTCCCACACCTGTTTTTTTGTTGTCTTTCGGGGCAAATATCGGGGATATTATCGCTTGTGCGCCGTTTATTTTTCCCTGCCATATTACCACCCTACATTTCACTTATCCGCCCCTTGTGCGTTACAATCTGCAAATACCCGCCTTTATTTAAGCAAGGGGCAAGCCCATAATGAGCTTGCCCCACTGTCATTCGGAAGTTCAGACGGTGAACAATCCGTTCACCGATTTATTCCTCGCTTTCACTATCGCTGGCGGTATTTCTATAATCCTCCTGCACGCCCTCGGAGAGATCAAAACACATCGTTTTTGCGTCTGCGACCCAAAAGCCACGCACACGATAGCGTTTATCGCTTTGCCAAACGCCCTCCATGGCGGCACGAATGGGGTCAACCAGATTCTTGTTGGTGATGCTGACCGTGGCTTTCTGCTCACCCTTCGGCTTGGAGAACTTGTAGCCCCTCTGCTCACTACTCTTGCACATACGAACCGCAAAAACCTTGTTCTTTGCGTCAAGCTGGCACAGGACAAAAGCAGGATAGTTCAGGTCATCAAGTACCTTTTTCGTAAAGGTGACACCGTTCTGGTTAATGAAAATGTCGGGGTATGCGTTGGTGTTCGCATCGAGGACCTCAAAATTCAGCGCGTTAAAATCAAATTTCATAATGGTTTTTCCTTTCAGTATTAGAGAGTTTTCAGTTCTTTCAGCAGTTCGCGGCGTTCCGAAGCTGTCCAGCGCGGGTCTAAAATGATATACCCTCTGAAATACTTGTCTTTGGAACGTGTGACCGTGAACCGCTTTGGCATAGCGTGCAGCCTTGCCGATTTGCCGGGTAGTGGCTTTTCGTCTAAAATCTGTTGCACCTTTTGCCAATCGGATTTTTTTATGATTGCTGTGTGGTGTTCCTCTTTGAAATACTTGTTGAGCATAGTGTTTTTCACCGACTTATGCTCCCGAAAATCAATCGTACAAGTTTTCTGCATGAGTGCGTCCCCGCAATATTTCTCGTTTCGGAGAATACCGCGAATAGTAGCAGCCCGCCAAAAATCTTTCCCTTTAGGCGATTTGATGCCTTGTTCGGTCAGCGCGGCGGCAATTTCTGCGGGGGTTGCACCTTCCAAACAGCTTTCGTAAATGTACTCAACAATCTTTGCTTCTGTTGGCTCGATCAGCAATCGCCCGAAGTGGTCCCAATAGTAGCCAAGCGTGTTTATCACCGAGAATTGGTAGATACCCTCTGCCATGCGCCAGCGAATACCGTTTTTGATGGCTTCGCTCTTTTGCTGTGATTCCAATTCTGCAAGTGCTGACAAGACCGCTATCAGTAGATTGTTGCTGCCATCCCCGATAGAGGACAGCCCCTCGCTTTCAAACCGCACCGGAACAGGTGGAGTCAAGGCGTTCAGAGTACGCAAATTGTTCAGAATATCAACCGTATTTCTACCAAAGCGATTTATGCCCTTTGTCAAAATTAGGTCAATCTTGCCTGCTTTTGCGTCATCAATCATGTCCTTAAATCCCTGCCGCTTGTTCGTGGAAGTGCCGCTTATGCCGTAATCTTGATAGATTTTTACTAACTCCCAATCGGGATTGCTCTCAATTTTGGATTTGAAATAGACAATTTGCATCTCAAAACTACCTACTTGCTGTTCTTCCTGTGTGCTGACACGGACATAAGCTGCAACACGCATTTTTCGGGTGGTCTGCCCTTGCGCTTGTACGACTGGGGGCGGCGGTATTACAATTACACCGCCGCTTTCCCGATTCTTGCGGATTCCGTCATGTATGCGCTCCTTGCGTTCTTCCCGATTATCGGCACGAGTCTTTTTTCGGCGGGACTGCTCTATCTCTTGAGGGTCAAGTTTCTTTGCCATATAAGCCCTCCCTTGCAGATATACGGATATTCCCGATGTGGTTCATAGGCGGCGCACCTCCTCGCTTGCTGTTTTTCATTGGACAATTAACCTCCTTGCTGATTGTTATTTATGACTACCCGGCGGCGCATGAGCCGGAGGTCACACAAAAGAAAACGAGCAGCAGAATTGCTCCTGCTGCCCGAATCGGCACTGCTTCTTATCGGGGGTAGATTTTATCGCCCCTGCAAGTGACGGATATATGGTTATTTGATTTACAATGCTTTAACCGTGTCAATAAACTGGCTCATGCTCACCGCACCCGGCAAGAGGTTTTCCTCATTCTCAAACACCATGTAATAGCGATAGTCCTTGCCCGCCGCTGTTCGCCATGCTTGTCCGAGCGCGATTTTTTCCCGGCTGTCATCGTTTTTCAGATGTTCGCCCTTGGTTTCCGCGCAGATGAGCTTGCCGCTTTTGGTCATAATCAGAATATCGGGGTAGTGCTTGATAAAGCCGTTGATTGCAAAGTCTTGCCGTGCAATATTCCTGTGCCACCAGCGGACATTCGGCAAGGCGGTCAACTCTACAATCAACTTCTGTTCCAGTTTGTTCATGTCACCGTCCTCTGCTGCATACAGAGAACGGGCATATATGTCGGTATATGTGGCAGGATGGATAGAGGGGCGCAGATGGAAATAGGGCTTGCAGACAATGCGCTCCGTTTCCAGCCACCTTTCAAAGTTTTCTCGATAATGGGATTCCAGCAGAGTTTCAATTTTAGCGCGGATCTTTGCCGCATAGCCCAGCGGGGCTTTCTCCATAGCGGCAAGCTGCGCCTTATCCATATCATTCACAATGCGGTCTATGTACGCTTTCAGTTCGGCAGCGTCCACCATGTTCAGCTTGTTAAGCTGACTGAACATCATTTCCTTGCATTGACGCACCCTGCTTTCCGGTGGCAGACTACTGAACCACTCCTTAAAATACCGCTGTTCGGCGCTCTCCATCTTGAACACCTTTGGCAAACCGCCGTCCTGCTCCCGCACGTCGATTTCGCGGATTTCATCGTCTGCGGCGGCAAAATCAATGTCGTATGCCTTGCCCTTGAGGGTAAAGCCATCTGCCAGCATTTCCTTGTCCAGCAGTTCAAAAGAACCGTCCGTAAACAAAGATTGCTCAACTTTCAGGAAAAACTGCGGGATTTGCAGCGTTTCAATATCCTCCCGGAACTGCGGGTTTACCCCAAATGATTTCACTTTATCCCGCACCTCCCACGGAAGATTGTCCATCATCGGGTCATTGTCTGTCTGTTGGATAGCGTCTGTATATGCCTTTTCGACCTCTGCGGCAGCGTCCAGCATGGTGTCGGCTTTCGGGGCAGTTTCAGGCGTTTGCGCCTGTTCTCTGCGCCGCTCCAACTCTGCCCCGATAGATTTCCCATCCAGCCCAGAAAAATCGTCCTCGGCGGTTTCCAAAGGGGTTCCCATTTCAGGACACCCTTGCTGATCAGGCAGCGTGATTTGTTCCGCTGGCTGTTCGGGGACCTGCGGTTTTGCAGACTCACCGATCCGATAGTCCTTATCGCTGAATCCCGCGCTATTCAAGCCCTTGACAATATGCGCCACAGTATTGTTGAAGTCGTTGGAAGAAGTCAGCACATAGGACATATTGAGTGCGCTTTGCGTATGCTGGCTCGTATGGGGCAAACGGAGAATCCGTCCCAAAATCTGTTCCACGTCAACCTGACTTGTCTTATTGGCAAGGGACGCAAGAATATAGGCAAAGGGGCAGTCCCAGCCCTCTTTCAGCGCATTGACCGTGATAATATACCGAATCGGGCAGTCCGGGGACATCAAATCGATGTTTTTCAGCTCGTTCACATCGGCGGTGCGGATAGCAATTTGCTCAGCGGGAATCCCGGCGTCCACCAGCTTGTCCCGCAGTTTTTCAAAAGTTGTCGCGTCCTCCTTGCCCTTCGGCTGTGCCTGAAACAGCGCGATTGGACGAATATATTTCCCCGTCTTGGCGTACTCCGCATCTGCAATTTCTTCCAGCTTGTTCCGCAGGTCGATTGCATCAATCAGCACCTCGGATTGACTATCCCGGTTATAGACGATAACAGGCAGCTTTACCATGTGTTCGTTTTTAAGCTGCACCGCGTCCACATAGGAGATGATATTGCTCTCCTTTTTCGGCGTGGCGGTCAAATCCAGCACAAAGCACGGATTGAAATTTTCCAGCATTTCAAGGCTCAATTCCGACCGGGCATGGTGGCTCTCATCCACAATGACAAGCGGGTTAAGCTGATTGATAATCTGGAATAGGGCGGTTTCGTCCGCTTTTTCAATGGGGCTGTCGGGCTTGCCCAGCACCTTTGCAAACTCGGCAAGGTTGCTGTTCTCCTGATAGGCTTTCAAGACCTCCTTGCCGCGCCCACGGAACGAATCGTAGGACAGCACCATAACCGACAACTGCTCCGTTACGGCGGTGGGGTTGAAGTTCTGACCGTTCAAAAGCTCCTGCTTGGTGTAGACCTCCACGCGCCCGCCGAAATCCACGTCGATTTTCTGACGGTAGGGATGGGAAGTGTCTTTCAGGGCTTTCGCCGTCTGCGTCAGAATCGCGTCCGACGGAACAAGCCACACGACCGCCTTTGTCTTGGTAGCGGGGAGCGCGTCAAAGATAGGGCGAACGGCGTTGCAGGCAATAAAGGTCTTGCCGCCGCCTGTCGGCACCTTGAAGCAAAGGTTCGGGACACCGGGTATAACGTTTTGGTATAGCCCTAAAGTCGGGGCTGATTTCTCCTGCCAGAACAGGCGAAACGCCGCTGCGTCACTCTTTGTTTCGTTCAGTAGTTCCAGATAGCGGGTCAAGTCCGCTATCACCTTTTTCTGATATGTTTTCAGTTCCATATAGCGAACACCCCCTTACAATCTGCTAATATCGCGCGGAATCTTTTTGAATGTAACGCCCATTTTTGCCAGCTTGTCCTCACTGATAGAGCAACGGTCGGCGTAAATCACCGTGCCGTCCGCCTTTTCCGTGATGGTGGAAAGAAACGCATAGTCCAGCACCGTCACGCGCTGCGGTTCGTAGTAGAAATAATAGCCTGTGCTGTTGTGCTTGCCGAGGTAATACGGATTGCCGCCGCTGGGC
>ENA-OYWQ01000467-OYWQ01000467.1-human-gut-metagenome-genome-assembly--contig:-NODE-467-length-20456-cov-6.431498_pt1 | contig 20456 bp, 15 predicted proteins | sample MGYA00244810_ERZ653396 | MGnify/ENA primary metagenome ERZ653396 (study PRJEB26926, sample SAMN06165045) | human gut metagenome | biome: ENVO:00009003; feature: ENVO:2100002; material: ENVO:00002003... | reverse complement strand
TATAAGAGACAGCCCCATCGTCCGCCCTCTCAGATGCCACGGCAATCGGTTCCTGCAATCGTCCCGGACAGACTTCCGTTCCAGCCCCGACAAACACATCCGACAAATGCACCCGGCAAATACGCCCGGCAAATGCGCCCGGCAAATGCGCCCGGCAAACACATCCAGCAAATGCACCCGGCGGCGCCATGTCCGCTCCAAATAGAAAAAGTCCCTTCCGGGACTTTTTCTATTTTACCTTTTCGAAAACATAAACCTCGTGCAGTTCCTTGTCGTAGCCGGGATAAAAGCCCTTGACCATCCCCAACACGATCCGCGAACCGCGGTTGGCCAGCACCAGCAATTCGTCGGTCTGCGGATCTATCGCCAATCCTTCGATTTCGCCCGCACGCAGGAAATCGGTCATCGCGCGAAACGGCAGCGCCGTCGCATAACTCTTCCCGTCGCGCATGTCGGCGATATAGATCGTATCCGGCTCGTCGAGGTCCGCATCGCCGTCATCGGCCGAGATCAGCATCCGGCCGTCCACCATGAAGATCCCCTGCTGCCACTGCGGAACCGGACGCAGATGCACCTTGCGGACATACTTCCCCGTCTTGAGATCATAGCCGTACAGATAGCGGCCGTCCACCCAGTCCGACATCCAGACCATGTCGTTGTCCCGGTCCACGGCCAGTCCGCTCACCTCGACCTGCCCCGATTCGGGGTCCCAGTCGATCGAACGCTTCCATTTCAGGTTGTCCGCATCGTAAACGGCGACCTGAATGTTCTCGCCCTTGCCGTCTTCGAAAGTCTCGATACCGGCATACAGCTCGCCGTTCCACACGTCGATATCGCCCAAGTGATTGGCTTCGAGCGGCAGTCCTTCGAACGGGTGTTCGTTTTCGGCGACCAGCCGCCCCTGCTTGTCATACTTGTAGAGCGCCGTGCTGCCCGAAACGTAATAATAGTTCGAGTCGGCGGCGATTCCCTGCCGTCCTTCGACCGGAACGATCCGTTTGAGCCGATACTCCCCGCCGAGACTCTGCGCCCGGAGCGCCGTGCCGGCCGCCATGAGCGCCAGCACAAAAAAAATTCGTTTCATCATAGTCGTACGATTTTACACATCCGCACCAGAGCAAAAACAAGGCCGGAGACGCACACCCGGTTCAAAGGTTTCGTCTCCGGCCTGTTCTCTGCAGTCCATTCAACAGCCCGAACGCTTCGGGCCGGTTCTGACCGCTCCCGGTCAATTCCAGTCGGGTCCGGTCTCTCCCCGAAGGCTTCCGGTCCGGGAACTACTTGCGTTTGGCCCGCTGCTGGGCCTCCTGCTGACGCATCAGCTCCTCGTAGCGCTGCTGGAATTTCGATTTCTTGCCTTTCGACTTCCTCGCGGCATTGGCCTGCATCACGGCATGAATCTTCTCGTCGTCCACGATGCGGCGGATGACGAGCGTCTGCCCGATCGTGAAGAGGTTTGACAGCAGGTAATAGTAGCATAAGCCGCTCGAATAGCTGTTGAACCACAACAGCATCATGATCGGCATCATGTAGACCATCATAAACTTCATGCCGGCCATCTGGGGCTGCGACGAAGCGGTCTGCTGGTAGTTGAAGTAGGAGTAGCCGAACAGCGACACGGCCATCAGCAGCGCGAACAGGCTGACATGGTCGCCGTAGAACGGGATCGAGAACGGCAGGTTCACGATGCTGTCGTACGACGAGAGGTCGTCGGCCCAGAGGAACGGCTGCTCGCGCAGCTCGATCGACGCCGGGAAGAAGCGGAACATGGCGATCAGGATCGGCAGCTGGATCAGCATCGGAATACAGCCGCCCATGGGGTTGATGCCAGCCTTTTTGTAAAGTTCCATCGTCGCCTGCTGCTTTTTCATGGCATCCTCCTTCTTGGGATACTTCTTGTTAAGCTCGTCCACCTGCGGTTTTATCAGGCGCATCTTGGCCATCGACACGTAGCTCTTGTAGGTGAGCGGCGAGATGACGAGCTTCACGAGAATCACCAGAATCAGGATGATGATGCCGAAACTGCCGATGTAGTTGCGCAGGAAGTCGAAGACCGGAATCACGCACCAGCGGTTCACCCAGCCGAAGATACCCCATCCCAGCGGAATCAGACGCTCCATATGGAGGTCCGCACCGTTGTTGTCGGTGACTTTCTTCAGGATCGCATATTTGTTGGGACCGAAGTAGAATGCGAAATCATATCCTTCGACCTGCGCCGAGTAGGGCACAGCCATCTGCACGGAGAAACTCTTGAGCAGCTCCGAGCCGGGAGCCGCCGTATCGAAGGCCATGTTGGCGCTGGAGACGTTCTGCGGCGCGATGAAGACCGACGAGAAGAACTGCTGCTTGAAAGCCACCCAGTTCACCGCCGTCGATACGCTCTTCGACTTGGCGCCGTCGCTCATACCCAGCTCCTCGATCGAACTTTCGCCCGGAAAACGGTAGGCCAGCGTCGTGTACATGTTTTCGTTCTGGAACCCCTTCTCGTTCTGGTACGAGACATTCGACCAGTCGATGCCGATCGAAGTCTGGTTGGCCATCTGCGGGGCCATGTTCACCAGCCGGACGTTGAAATCCACGAGGTAATCGCGCTCCGGAGCCTGCTTATTATATATAAGGTACTCGTATTCGAGCCATGCGTTCTCCGCCACCGCAAGACGCATCGTCACACGCCGGGCATCGCCTGCCGTCTCCACGGGTTCAGCGCGGAAGACGTAATCCATCGTATTGACCTTGACGTTGTTCAGGCCGTTCTTCACATAGAACGACATGTCGAACCGGGCGCTCGCAGGGTCCATCAGCTCGATCAGTTGGTCGCGCTGACCGCGGGGTGCGTACTTGGTGTAGTCCTTGAGCGTCACGCCCGTGATCTGTCCGCCGCGCGTCGAGAAACGCACCGTCATCACCTCGTTCTCCACCGTAAACTCTTCAGGCTCTGCCTCCTGCGCCGCGGTCAGATACTCGCCCATCGCGGCGATCCGACGCTGACGCACGGTCTGGGCCAAATCCGCCTCCGCTTCGGGCGCCGCCGTCTCACCGGACGCCGCAACCGCACTCTCCGCAGCGCCGCCTGCCGCGCTGTCCGCCGCGGGAACCGCGGGACGCGAAGCGGCGGCTACCGAATCCTGATAGGCCTGCCACGCGGCCATTTCCTGCTGATATTTCTCCTGCTGTTTGGTATTGACATAGGCGAATCCCAGAAAAAGGACCGCCACGACGACAATACCCAAAATTGTTTTTTTATCCATCTAAACGTGTTTGCTTCTTACTTTGTGCGGTTATTACTTCTTTTCCCCGGCGTATTTGAGCGCCGCTCCGACGAACGCCACGAACAGCGGCGAAGGCTTCAGCACCGTACTCTTGTATTCGGGATGATACTGCGTGCCGACGAACCACGGATGGTTCGCCACTTCGACCACCTCGACCAGCCCCGTATCGGGGTTGATGCCCACGGCCTGCATGCCGGTGGCTTCGAACTGCTCCAGATAGTCGTTGTTGAACTCGTAGCGGTGACGGTGACGCTCCGAAATATTGAGCTTGCCGTACGCCGCGGCGACTTTCGAACCCTTCTTCAGCGCACACGGATAGGCGCCCAGACGCATCGTGCCGCCCTTGGCCGTCACGCCCTTCTGCTCCTCCATCAGGTCGATGACCGGATGCGGCGTCGATTCCATTTCGCTCGAATTGGCGTCGGCGATGCCCAGCACGTTGCGGGCGAACTCGATCACGGCGCACTGCATGCCCAGACAGATGCCGAGGAACGGAATGTTGTTTTCGCGGGCGTAACGCACGGCCACGATCTTGCCCTCGATGCCGCGGTTTCCGAAGCCCGGAGCCACCAGAATGCCCGACATCTTGCCCAGCTTCTCGGCCACGGTTTCGGGCGTGATCTTCTCCGAATTGACATAGCGCAGTTTCACCTTGCAGTCGTTCACGGCGCCCGCATGCACGAACGATTCGCAGATCGACTTGTAGGCGTCGGGCAGTTCGGTGTACTTGCCGACCAGCGCGATCTCGATCTTCTTCGAAGGGTGCTTGATCTTGTCGACCAGCGCGTTCCACGCGGTCATATCGGGTTCCTTGTCGGCGGGCAGGTCGAGTTTCTGGAGCACCACCTCGTCCAGATGCTGGTCGTGCATCTTCTGCGGCACTTCGTAGATCGTCGGTACGTCGATCGACTCCATCACGGCGTTGGCGTCCACGTTGCAGAACAGCGCCACCTTGCGGCGCAGGTTCACCGAAAGCGGATGCTCGGTGCGCAGCACGAGGATGTCGGGCTGCAAACCGTTTTCGAGCAGCGCCTTCACCGAGTGCTGGGTGGGTTTGGTCTTCAGCTCGCCCGAAGCCGCCATGTAGGGGATCAGCGTCAGGTGCACCAGCGCCGTATTCTTATAGCCCAGCGAGTAGCGCAGCTGGCGCACCGACTCGATGAACGGCAGCGACTCGATGTCGCCCACCGTACCGCCGATCTCGGTGATGATAACGTCGTAAACCTTCTTCTGCGCCAGCAGCTGGATGCGGCGCTTGATCTCGTCGGTGATATGGGGAATGACCTGCACGGTCTTGCCCAGATACTCGCCCTTGCGCTCCTTCTCGATGACGCTCTTGTAAATCCGGCCCGTCGTGACGTTGTTGGCCTTCGACGTGGGCTGGTTCGTAAAGCGTTCGTAGTGGCCCAGATCGAGGTCGGTCTCCGCGCCGTCCTCCGTCACATAGCATTCGCCGTGTTCGTAGGGATTCAGCGTTCCGGGATCGACGTTGATGTAGGGGTCGAGTTTCTGAATGGTCACCGAATAGCCGCGCGCCTGCAGCAGCCGGGCTATCGAGGCCGAAATAATACCCTTGCCGAGCGACGACGCAACGCCGCCCGTAACAAATATGTACTTGGGTTTGGAAAGTTTCATTACGTTTATTACTATTTGTTGTCGTTGTTTTCGTGATTCTCCTCCTGCGCCTGACGGTCGATCAGCTTCACTTTCTCGATCGCGGCGGCCATATCCTCGCGGGCGCGCTCGATCTTGGCCTTCACGTCGGCGATCAGCGCCTCGGCGTTCTTCGACTTGGCGAAGAAACCGATGTTGTTCTCCAGCAGGCCGATCTCCTGCTCCAGCTGGCGCACCTTGCCGTAAAGCCGTTCGCGCTCCGAACGCAGGCGGCTGCCGCCCGCCGACTTGAACGACGAAACCTTCTCGCGGAAACGGTTCATCGAACGGTCGCGCTCGGTGCCGCGCAGCGTGTTGAACAGCGCATCGACGGCGGCCTTGTACTTCTTCTGCACGGCGTCCTTCTGCTTGATGGGTACGAACCCGATCTCGCCCCAGCGGCGCTGGAAGTCGCGGATCACGTCGTAACCGCCCGTCTTGACATCGGCCGCGGCCATCTCCTCCAGCAGCGCGAGCTTCTTCTTCAGATTCTCCTCGTGCTCGCCGTCCACGCTGGCGAAATGCGCGCCCTTGCGCTCGAAGAATTTGTCGCACGCCGCGCGGAAACGCCGCCAGATAGCATCCGAATGCCGGCGCGACACGGCGCCGATCTCCTTCCAGCGGGCCTGCAGGGCGATCAGCTCGTCGGTCGCCTTCTTCCACTCCTCGCTGTTCATCAGCGACTCGGCGGCTTCGCATATTTCGGTCTTGAGCTGCAGATTATGCTCCATCTCGGCCTTCACGCCCGAATAGAACTGACGCTTGGCCTCGAAGAACCTGTCGCACGCCGTGCGGAAACGTTCGTATATGCGGTTGTTATCCTTCTTGGGCGCGAAGCCGATGGTCTTCCACGTCTTCTGAATCTCCAGCAGACGGTCGCTGGCCCGGTTCCACTCCTTGCGGGTGGTGAGCGGCTGCGCGGCCAGCTCCTCGGTGGCAGCGCATAGCTCCGTCTTCAGTTCGAGGTTGCGGACCTGCTCGCCCTTCAGCGCCTCGAAGTGCTCCTGATGCTGTTTGTTGATCCGACTCGACGCCGCCTTGAAACGCTCCCAAAGCACCTCCTTGTATTCGTTGGCCACGGGACCCGTCTCACGCCATTCGTCGTGCAGTTTCTGCAGTTTGTGGAACGCTTCGACCACCGAAGGCTCCAGCACGAGCGCCTCGGCCTGCTCGCACAGGGCCACCTTCTGCTCGTAATTCTTCTTCAGGTCCAGATCGCGCAGCTCCTTGTTGATCTTGATGAAGCTGTAGAAATTCTCGACGTGCAGGTTGTAGGTCTCCCACAGGTCCTTGACGTTCTGCAGCGGCACGATGCCGGTCTCCTTCCAGCGCTGCTGCAGCTCGCGGAATTTGGTAAAGGTATGGTTGAGCGTCTCGTCCGAATTGACCAGCTCCTTCAGCTCCTCGATAATCCCCAGCTTGACCTGCAGGTTCTTCTCTTTCTCGGCTTCGAGATTGGCGATGAACTCGTCGCGGCGACGGCGGTACTCCTTGAACAGCTCCTTGAGCTGCACCTCGACGCCGTCCACAGCCGGTGCGAAATCCTCTTCGGCGCCGCCTTCCTCGATGAATTTGCGGCGTGCGGCTTCGACCTCGGCACGGCGGATGCGGTAGAAGGCGATCTTCAGCGCCTCCACATCCCGGCGGATCGACTGCACGGGCTGCTCTTCGAGCATGCGCGTAAACAAAGCCACCAGTTCCTCCTTGCCCCGGCCCGTGAATTTGTCTTCGGTATCGGCGGCGCTTCCCGCCATCTGCTCGGCCTCGGCCTCCTCGGCGGTCTCGCCCTCCAGTTCGAGTCCGGCGTCCTGCGCCGCCAGCGCGGCCTCCTCGTCCGCGAAATCCACCTGCACGTCGGACGCCGCAGCCTCCTCTTCCGTCTCCGTTACGACTGCTTCGGCTGCAGGCTTGATCCGGGCGCGCTTCGCACGCGCCGTCTCTTCAGCGGGAGCCGCTTCCGCAGCCGTTTCGGCGGCAGGAGCCTCGGCAACGACCTCTGCGGCGGGGACTTCAGCCGCAGGCACCTCCGCAGGCGCACCCTTCCCGTCTGCAGGCGCCTCTGCGGCAGCCTCGCCGGCAGCAGGAACTTCCGCAGCCGTTTCGGCGACGGTCTCTTCGGCCGGCGCTTCGTTTACGGGCGCCTCGGCGGCGGACGCTGCGGGTTCGCCCTGCGCGGCAGCGGGCGTTTCGGGTTCTGCAGTCGCAGCCGTTTCGGAATCAGGGACTTCGGGAGTCACTTCGGAAGTTGCCTTCTGCACATCTTCAGCAGCCTTGCTGACTTGCTCCTCAGGAGCAGGAAGAATCGGATTTTCAGTAGCCATCTCAATACACGTTTTTGAGTTCCATATATACGGAAGTATATAAATCTCGCAAATATAACCATTTTTCCCGTGCCGCCGAACGATTTCGCCGGAAATTTGCTAACTTCGCACAAGATATGCGCGGCACACGGCCAACCGGCTGCCGGTGCGCCGCCGAAAACGCATTGACCGAAATTATGAGCCACCGCATCCTGCTCGTCGACGACGAACCCGACATCCTCGAATTCGTGAAATACACCCTCGTCAAGGAGGGTTACGAGGTATTCACGGCCCAGAACGGAGCCGAAGCGCTGAAAGCCGCGGCGCAGCACCGCCCCCACCTGATCCTGCTGGACATGATGATGCCCGTGATGGACGGGGCGCAGACCTGCCGCGCCATCCGCGAGGACCCGCAGCTGCGCGACACAATGGTCGTCTTCCTCTCGGCCTTGGGCGAAGAGGAGCAGCAGCTGGCCGGCTTCGGCGTGGGGGCCGACGACTACCTGACCAAGCCGATCAAGATGAAACTGCTGGTCAGCCGCGTGCAGGCCATCCTCAAGCGCATCGACGCCGGAAAGACCCCCGCTCCGGCGGAGGAGGGCGTCGCCATGGACCGCGAGCGCTACACCGTCACGCGCGACGGCCGCGAAATCAGCCTGCCCCGCAAGGAGTTCGCCCTCTTGGACCTGCTCTACTCGTCGCCGGGCAAACTCTTCTCGCGCGAAGAGATATATGCCCGGATCTGGGGTTCGGAGGTGGTCGTGGGCGACCGCACCATCGACGTGCACATCCGCAAACTGCGCCAGAAGATCGGCGACGAAAAGATCGTCACCGTCAAGGGCGTGGGCTACAAATACGAACCGTAACGCCGGGCGACGCCCGGACCGCAAAGACATGGACAGAACCAGCAAATACCGCCGCATCGTCATCAAGGCTGGCAGCAACGTGCTGACCCGCGACGACGGACGCCCCGACACCACGCGCATTTCGTCCCTCGTGGACCAGATCGCCCGGCTGCACCGCGCCGGCATCGAGGTGATCCTCGTCTCGTCGGGCGCCGTGGCTTCGGGCCGCAGCGTCCTCGAACAGCGCACGGGCCGCATCGACACCGTATCGGCCCGCCAGCTCTTCTCGGCCGTAGGTCAGGTGAAGTTGCTGAACCGCTACTACGACCTCTTCAACGAATACGGCATCGTCTGCGGGCAGGTGCTCACCACCAAGGAGAGCCTCTCCACGCGGCGGCAGTATCTCAACCAGCGCAACTGCATGGAGGTCATGCTCGCCAACGGCGTGATCCCGATCGTCAACGAGAACGACACCATCTCGGTCACCGAGCTGATGTTCACCGACAACGACGAACTTTCGGGACTCGTGGCGGCCATGATGCAGGCCGAAGCGCTGATTATCCTGAGCAACATCGACGGCATCTACGACGGCTCGCCCTCCGACCCCTCGTCGCAGGTGATCCGCCGCGTGAAACCCTCCGAAGACCTCTCGCGGTACATCGACCCGGCGCGCTCATCGCGGGGCCGGGGCGGCATGGCGACCAAGAGCCGCATTTCGTCGCGCGTGGCCGGCGAGGGCATCGAAGTCATCATCGCCAACGGCCGCCGCGACAACATCCTGACCGCTCTGGCGCTGACCGGCGAGGAGGTGCTCTGCACCCGTTTCGAACCCGCCCCGCACACGGCGTCGGGCGTCAAAATGTGGATCGCCAGCAGCGAAGGCTTCGCCAAAGGCGTCCTGCGCATCGACGAAGGCGCCGCAGCGGCCGTCCGGGCCAGCAAGGCCGCCAGCATCCTCGCCGTGGGCGTCACGGCCGTCGAGGGCGATTTCGAACGCGACGATTTGGTGCGCATCCTCTCGCCCGACGGAACGCAGCTGGCCGTGGGCCGCATCTCGTGCGACAGCGAAACCGCACGCCGCAGCATCGGGCGCAAAGGGCTGAAACCCCTCGTCCACTGCGATTACCTCTACCTCGAATAAGACGACTATGGAATACGAATCCCTGTTCAAAGCCGCCCGTCAGGCCGGAACGCTTCTGGCCGAGACCGAAACCGAACGACTCGGACGCACGCTGATGCACGCCGCACAACTGCTGCGCACGCATACGCCCCGCCTGCTCGAAGCCAACGCCCGCGACCTCGAAGCCATGGCCCCCGACTCGCCGCTGCGCGACCGTCTGCGGCTGACTCCGGAGCGCATCGCCGCCATCGCCGCCGACATGGAAGACGTCGCGCACCTGCCCTCGCCGCAGGGCGAAGAGCTGGAGCGGCGCACCCGCCCCAACGGAATGACCATCGTCAAACGGCGGGTTCCGTTCGGCGTGGTCGGCATGATCTGCGAAGCGCGGCCCAACGTCACGGCCGACATCTTCTCGCTCTGCATCAAAACGGGCAACGCCTGCGTGCTGAAGGGCGGCAGCGACGCCCGTCACTCCAACGAAGCCATCGCCGCCCTGCTGCACGAAGCCCTGCGCAGCGAAGGCATCGACGAACACGCCTTCACCCTGCTTCCTTCGGACCACGCCTCCGTCGGAGCGCTGCTGAACGCCGTGGGTTACGTCGACGTCGTCATTCCGCGCGGCGGCGCGGGCCTGATCCGCTTCGTGCGCGAAAACGCCCGCGTTCCGGTCATCGAAACCGGCGCCGGCATCGTCCACACCTACTTCGACCGCGACGGCGACCTCGCAAAAGGCCGCGCCGTGGTCTGCAACGCCAAAACCCGGCGCGTCAGCGTCTGCAACGCCCTCGACTGCCTCGTCGTCCACCGCGACCGGCTCGCCGACCTGCCGGAGCTTTGCGCCCCGCTGGCCGCCGCCCGCGTCACGGTCTACGCCGACGCCGAGGCTTTCGCGGCCCTCGGCGGACACTACCCCGCCGACCTGCTGGAACACGCTTCCGAAGAGCACTTCGGCACGGAATTCCTCGACTACAAACTCGCCGTCAGGACCGTCGCATCGCCCGAAGAGGCCCTCGCGCACATCGCCCGCTACTCGTCACGCCACAGCGAAGCCATCGTCACCGAAAACAAGCGGACCGCCGCGCAGTTCACGCGCGCCGTGGACGCCGCCTGCGTCTACGTCAACGTCTCGACGGCCTTCACCGACGGCGGCCAGTTCGGCTTCGGCGCCGAGGTGGGAATCTCGACCCAGAAGCTCCACGCCCGCGGTCCGATGGGCCTTCCCGAACTGACGACCTACAAATACGTCGTCACGGGCGACGGGCAGATCCGGGAATCCTGAAGCCTTCCGCATCGGATTTACCCCGAAAAACAACAAAAAATATAACGATTCGTAATCATTTTTTCCGTAAATTTGCACATCCTTAAAATTAGATGTATATTTAACTTATGATTCGTGAACTTATGGCCGTGGGATTCGGCGGCGCGGCGGGCAGCATCGTCCGTTATCTGCTTTCGGGCGGGATCTTGGCCGGACAGACGCTGCTGGGATTTCCGGCGGGCACGTTCACGGTCAACGCCGCGGGTTCGCTGCTGATCGGCATCCTGCTGGAAGCCACCAGCTCCGAGACGCTGGGCTGGCTGCTCATCGTGGGATTCTGCGGAGGCCTCACCACCTTTTCGACCTTTTCGGCCGACACGGTGCGCCTGCTGCGGGCCGGATGCTACAATGCGGCGGCGATTTATGTGGCGCTGAGCGTCGCGGTATGCATCGTTTTTGCAGCGCTCGGCATGTGGATCGGAACAACATTTAGGAATTAACTACATAGAAAGACAATGGTAATTTTGGTATTGAACTGCGGCAGCTCGTCGATCAAGTATCAGGTGATCGACATGGAAGCCGCATCGAGCACACTGCTCGCAAAAGGCATCGTGGAACGTATCGGCCTCCCGGAAGGCGACCTGACCCATAAACCCGTCGGCAAGGAGCCGTTCGAGCTTCACCAGCCGATTCCCGACCACACGACCGGCATCAAGCTCGTGCTCGACGCCCTCACCGACCCCGCCCACGGCGTGATCGCGTCGCTCGACGAAGTGAAGGCCGTCGGCCACCGCGTAGCCCACGGCGGCGAGTTCTTCCCCGAGAGCTGCATCGTCACCGAGGACGTCAAGGCGAAGATCCGCTCGCTGTTCGAGATCGCCCCGCTGCACAACCCCGCCAATCTCGAAGGCGTGCTTTCGATCGAAAAGGTCCTGCCGGGCGTGAAGCAGGTCACGGTGTTCGACACCTCGTTCCACCAGTCGATCCCGGCGGTGAATTACATGTACGCCCTGCCCCACGCCTATTACGAGAAATACCGCGTGCGCAAGTACGGCTTCCACGGAACCAGCCACAAGTATGTGGCCAAGGTGGGCGCCGAACTGGCCGGACTGGATTTCCACAACTCGCGGATCATCACCTGCCACATCGGCAACGGCGGTTCGGTGACGGCGATTCTCAACGGCAAGTCCTACGACACCTCGATGGGCTTCTCGCCGCTCGACGGCCTGGTGATGGGCACGCGCTGCGGCCAGGTGGACGCCAGCGCCATCACGTTCATCGGCGAAAAGGAGGGCATGAGCTATGCCGAGCTGAACACGATGATGAACAAGAAGTCGGGCGTGCAGGGCCTCACGGACATTTCGAGCGACATGCGCGACATCGACCGCGCCTACGACGAGGGCAATCCCCGCGCAATCCTGGCGCGCGATATGTACTACGGACGCATCAAGAAGTTCATCGGCGAATACGCCGCCGAAATGGGCGGTGTCGACATGATCATCTTCACGGGCGGCGTGGGCGAGAATTCGTGCGAAATGCGCGAGGCGGTCTGCACCGGACTGGAGTTCATGGGCGTGAAATTCGACCCTGCGGCCAACAAGGGCGCGCGCGGCGTGAACAAGATCCTCTCGGCGGCGGATTCGAAAGTCAAGGTAGCCACCATCGCCACCAACGAGGAGCTGGTGATCGCCACGGACACCTACAATCTGGTAAAATAACGTCCGCATCCCGGCCGCATGCGATAAGCCCCTCCCGCGGGAGGTTTTTGGGGTGGGGTCGGGCTTGCAAACGACGACGACGACGGCGGCAACGACCGCCGCAGCATAGAGGCAAAACAACAAAGCATATATCAATTTTAAACGTAACAACACCATGATTCAGCATCTTACCGAAATCGTCGAGGAGGCGAGGAAACGGGGTAAAAAACGTCTTGCCGTAGCTTACGGACAGGATTCGCATACGCTGGAAGCGGTCTACGAAGCCTATAAGGAGGGTCTCGTGGAGCCTACGCTCTTCGGCGACAAGGAGGTTATCAAACAGGTCTGCCAGGAGAACGGCATCGACATCAACGCCTTCAACATCGTCAACGAACCCAACGATGTGAAATGCGTCCAGCAGGCCGTCGCATCGGTCGTTTCGGGCAACGCCGACGTTCTGATGAAAGGTCTGGTCTCGACCGACAAATACATGCGCGGCATCCTCAACAAGGAGGCCGGGCTGTTCCCCCCGAAAGGCGTCCTGAGCCACGTTTCTATCGTCGAAATGCCCTGCTACCACAAACTGCTGATCATCTCGGACGTGGCGGTCATTCCGCTCCCCGACTTCAAGCAGAAGATGGTGCAGATCGGCTACCTGGCCCGCACGGCCAACCTGCTGGGCATAGCAACGCCGAAAATCGCCTGCATCGCCCCCTCGGAGCAGCTGCTCCCCAACGTGATCTCCTCGACCGAAGGCGCGCTGCTGGCCAAGATGGCCGACCGCGGCCAGCTGGGCAACGTCGTCGTCGACGGTCCGCTGTCGCTGGACGTGGCGCTCTACAAGGAGGTCGCCGAGCACAAAAAGGTCAAGGGTTCGTCGGTGGCCGGCGATCCGGACTGCCTGCTGTTCCCCAACCTCGAATCGGCCAACGTCTTCTTCAAGTCGGTCTCGCACCTCTGCGGCGGCGAACTGGCGGCGATGGTCATGGGTACGAAGGTTCCGTGCGTGCTCACCTCGCGCGGCGACACGAGCAAGACCAAGCTCTTCTCAATAGCGCTGGCCTGCCTGGCGGTAAAAAAATAAAATTCCGGTCATCCGGACCTAACCCAATCTTAAACCAGCCCGACGAAAGAAACAACGCCTCCCGGTTGAAAGTCACCCTTCGACAATCAGTCGTTGCGAATCCGTCGGACTCACGTTAAAAACGAACCGAGAACTTATGGGCTACAAAATTTTAGCAATAAATCCCGGCTCAACGTCTACAAAGGTCGCCCTCTACGACGAGGAGCGGCCTTTGTTGGAATTGAACCTCCGTCACTCCACCGAGGAAATCTCCCGCTTCGCCGGCGTGAACGACCAGCTGGACTGGCGCCGCGGACTGATCCTTTCGGCGCTCCGCGAAGAGGCGTTCGACATCAGAAACCTCTCGGCGGTGATCGGCCGCGGCGGACTGATACGCCCCATTCCCGCAGGAGTCTACGAAGTCAATTCGCGCATGCGCTACGATCTGCGGAACGCGCAGATGAAACACGCCTGCAACCTCGGAGGACTGCTGGCCGCACAGATCGCCCACATGGCGGGTGTCAAGGCCTACATCGCCGACCCGCCGGTGGTCGACGAGATGGACGACGCGGCACGCATCTCGGGCATGCCGATGTGCCCGCGCAAACCGGTCTTCCACGCCCTGAACCAGAAGGCCACGGCGCGTCTCCACTGCGAACGGATGGGCTGGGTGTACGAAGAGTCGAATCTGATCGTGGCCCACATGGGCGGCGGCATTTCGGTCGCCGCACACAAGCAGGGACGTATCGTCGACGTCAACAACGCGCTCGACGGCGACGGTCCTTTCGCCCCGGACCGCGCGGGGAGCATCCCCTCGAGCGAACTGATCAAGGTCTGCTTCTCGGGACAATATACGAAAGAGGAGCTGCTGAAATTCATTTCGAGCAAAGGCGGGCTGGTGGCCTACCTGGGAACCAACTCCGTGATTCAGGTCATGGAACGCATCGCACAGGGCGACCAGCGGGCCAAAAAGGTTCTCGACGCCATGTGCTACAACATCGTGAAACAGATCGGAGCCATGGCCGCGGCCCTCTCGGGCAGCGTTCAGGCCATCGTCCTCACGGGCGGCATCGCCTACAACGAGCCTGTCGTGGAGTACATCCGCGAACGCTGCTCGTTCATCGCTCCGATCGCGGTCTATCCGGGCGAGAACGAACTCGAAGCGCTGGTCACCAATGCGCTGGTGGTGCTCCGGGGCGTCATCACCCCCAAAGTCTACAAATAACCCGCATTCTTCCGGGAAACGAACGGGCCGCATCCTTCCGGGGTGCGGCCCGTTCGTTCAGATGCGGGAGCAACGGGAGCGGCAAAAATAACGAAACACCCCTGCGTCACTCGAAAGCGATGCTCTTCCAGGTAAGCGGATCTCCGTAGTAGTTCGTGGCCCATTGGTCGGCGGACGCAGCTTTCGGGGCCGCCGTGCCGGTGCTGTAATGCTTGTCGGCATTCAGCGTAAGATCGCATACTTTGGCGAAGTTCTGGCTGAAAGGAGTTGCTCCACTGTCCATTTCCAGGGTAATATTCCCTGCTGCTGTCAGCCGCAGCTCGGTCAGAGCATCGCAGTGCTGAAATGCGCTGTATCCGAGTCGGGTCGTTTCGGGCAGCGAAAGGGAGGTCAGACCGGAAGCCATGAAAGCTGCGTTATAAATCCGAACCGCCTCGGGCAGTTGCACGCTCTCCAGCGAAGGGCAGCCCGACAAGGCCTGCACTCCGACCTCCTCCACGCCGTCGCAGGAGACGAAGCTCAACGCCTGGCAGGCGAAAAATGCCAAACAGCCGAGCGCTTTCACTCCGGCGGGCAGTCTCACTTCGCGCAGGGCGGGATAGGCATAATGGAACGCTCCGTTATCATATTTTTGTCCGTCGAACGCCCTTGCCGGCAGGCCGCGGACATCGCCCGGGGGAAAGTTGAAATCGTCGTCCACCCGTCCGTTCACATTCACTTCCGGCCAGTCGGTCACGCCGGTCAGGTCGATCTTTTCCACGCCGGAGTCGTAGAAAGGGTTGCCGACCGGAGGGGTGCTGGAAAAGGAGACCCGAGCGGGAATCCCGATCTTGGCAAACTCGCCCGTCAGTTTGAATTCGGTGATGCCCGCGTCGAGTGCGGCTCCGATCGCGGTCTTTACCTCATCGGCGGTCATCCGGGTCATATCGACCGTGCCGGATACCGGTGACGCCTTGTTCCCGCCGCCGTCCGAGCACCCCGCCAGCGCCAGCACCGCGGCCGACACGGCCAATGCGGCCAATGCGGCCAATGCGGCCAATGCGGCCAATGCGGCCAATGCGGCCGTAAAAAATCCTTTCATCATCATATTGCATTCGTTTTAATCCGATGATAAAAGTAGCGCAAAACGGCTACGGAGGAGTCCGGGAACTTAAAAAACAACGCCGGGTTTCTGGACTCGGCGTTGTTTTCATTCTTGCGAAGGGGCGATCGGGTCTCCGCCGGCATAGCGGCGGCGGTATTCGCCGGGCGACATGCCCGTCACTTCGGAGAACTGCGCGAAAAAAGTACTGCGCCCGTGGATGCCGACCATCTCGCCCACCTCGAGGGCCGAAGCCCCGGGATGCTCCAGCAACAGCCGCTGCGATTCGGCAATGCGCAGGGCGCGTATCCACGATTTGAAGTTAAGCCCCAACTCGGAGTTGACATACCGCGACAGGTAACTGCGGTTGCACCCGACCTCGCGGGCCAGCGACTCCAGCGAAAGCCCCGGGCGGACATACCCTTTCGCGGCGATCCATTCGTCGAGCGCCGTACGGATATTCTCCCCGGCGGCCAAAGGCTCCGGCACATCGTCGGCGATCACGGGAGCGATCCGCCCGAACTCCGCGGGATAGTTGATATACTTCATTCCGAAGAAGGTGTAGAACACCATGTAGACCCCCGTAAAAGCAAACAGGTAAGGCATCCCTAACCCCGACACCAGCCATGCCGCGGCCGTCAGTCCGATCAGGGCCGTCATCAGAAACGACACGGCCACCCATCGCAGACGGCGCATCTCTCCGTCCGAAAAAAAGTTGTCCAGCTTGCGGCGACAGACCCGGTATTCGCGTACGAAAGTCCGCGCAAAGAGGGCTATCTGCACACAATAAGCGGCTGCCGTCAGCCGGAAAAGCACCGGAAAGGCCTGCGGAAAGAACAACATGCAGCCGAACAGCGACACCGTTCCGGCAGCCACGGCAAGCAGATGACGGCGAACTCCCCGCGCAAGCGGAAAACGGGAGTTGACCAACGTCACCAGCGCCCCGGAGAACATCGTGGCCTGCACCGCAGCGACGGCCAGCACCAGAATCCGCGTGAAATCCAGCTCATACTCCTCCCGCAAGAAGAGCAGCCACAGCACATCGGTGAAAGCGAGCGAAAAGTAGGCCCAGCCGACAAAACGGCGCGAAAGGCGGTAATTGCGCAGGCGTTCATCGCCCGGCATACGCAGCCAAAAAAGAGATCCGCCGACCACCGCGAGAATGATCGCCGAACAAAGCAACACTCCGGCATAGAGTGAATCGGGTTGTCGGAACATGTCAGAGGCCCTTGGGTTTCAAACCTTATTTTTTCAGCTGCCTGCGCACGATGGCCGTCACCTCCCGGAAGGCTTCCAGCCGGAACAGCGCCGACAGCGCGAGGTAGCTGACCACGCCCGTCGCCAGTTCGGCCAGCAGCCGCACGAGATCGTTGCCGGGAATCGCCGCGGCCGTGAGCCGCACGAGGAGGTACATCGTCCCCGACACCAGCGCCACGGGCAGCAGCGTACGGACGAAACGCCGGAACGTCAGGGAGGTGAAGTGCGTCGTCGCCAGGAAATTGACCGCCATTTCGCAGAATGCGATGGCCACCAGCCCCCAGACCACGGCCATCACGCTGTGCGGAATCGTCACGGCGAAAATCGCCGTCATAATGATCTTCTTCACCACTTCGAGACGCACGATCAACGGACCCTTACACCTTGCTTTCAACACATTGTAAGCCGTCAAAGCGATCGGCGAGAACAGTCCTGCCAGACATACCGCCTCGAAATAGGGAACCGTCGGCATCCACTCCTCGCCCAGCAGCACGGCGAACATGTCGCGGGCCACGGCCGACATGCCCAGCATGATCGGAAACATCACGTAAGAGACGACCATCACCACCTGCCGGTATCCTTCGGCGAACTTCGGGGCATCGTCGCGGATCTTCGCCAAGGCCGGGAACGTGACGTTCTGCACGGCCTGAATGCCCGTAGCGGCGGGCATGTCCTTGAGTTTCACCGCCTGGTCGAACGATCCGAGCACCGCGGGCGAATAGAGTTTTCCGAGAAAAAACTGGGGTATCTTGTTATAGAAATTCGAAATCAGGTCCGTCACCATCAGACTGCACCCGAACGGCGCCATCTCGCGCAGGGGCTTCAGCCCGCACTTGCCGCAGGGGCGCCAGTCGCTCAACCACCACAGCAGCGCGGTCCGCATCCCGACCGCGATCACACGCTCCGCCACGAGGCTCCAGATGCCCCACCCGGCCATCGCCAGCGCAATGGCCGTAAGCCCGCCCGCCAGCGACGAAAGGAAGGTCACCTTCGAGAGCAGCGCGAAACGGAACTGCCGGATGAAAATCGTATTCTGAACGGCGCACAGGGCGTTGAGCGGCAGCAGCAGGAAGAAAACCGGGGCGATCCGCGCGATTTCGGGCATGCCGTACCAGCGCGCCGCAAGGGGCGCCAGGGCCACCAGCACCCCGTAGAGCACCGCCGAAACAGCGATGTTGAAGAGGAAAACCGACTTGTAATCGCTCTGCGAAGGCCCTTTGTGGCGGACCAGACTCTGCGAGAACCCGCTGTCGACGATCACCAGCAGCACCGTCACGACGGCCGACGGAATGGACATGAAGCCCAGTATGTCGCGCGTCAGCAGGCGCAGGATGACCAGCCGCACGGCCATTGCGAGGAGCATCGAGCCGATCTTCTCGGCCATGCTCCACGCCACGCCCTGCGCGACTTTCTCTTTGAGTTCGCCGCCCAACAGCCTAACAGTTGTGCTGCGCGACGATCTCCTCGTTACGCTTGCGGATATTCTGCACGTTGGCGATCTCGACGTACGACGCACCGCCGTCGGGACCGAAACTGCCGCCCACGATGGCCATCAGGTCCCCGTCGTCGAGTTTGCGGTACTGGTCGAGGAACTCCAGCGCATCGACCAGGAAATGGTATCTGTCGGAGAGTTCCTGATTCCGGAGAATCGGCACGACACCGTACGACAGGGCCAGAATCCGCTGCGCATGCAGCTGGTAGCAGACGGCCATCACGGTCTTGCGGCCGCGGAACGCCGCCAGATAACGGCCCGTGCGGCCCGTCTTGGTGTCGAGCACCACGTATTTGATCGGCAGGTTGGTCGAGGCGCGCACGGCCGAACGGGCCAGCTGCGCGGTGATCTCGTGGTTCACCGAAACCATGTCCATGTCGATCATCGGCTTGAAATGCGTCTCGTCGCGCTCGATCTCGCGGGCGATGCGGGCCATCGTCTCCACCGACTGCACGGGGAAATCGCCCATGGCGGTCTCGTCGCTCAACATCACGGCGTCCACACGCTCGTAAATGGCGCTGGCCACGTCGCTCACCTCGGCGCGCGTCGGACGCGGGGACTTGACCATCGAATAGAGCATCTGCGTGGCGATGATCACGGGACGCTTGGCGCAGATACACTTCTCGACGATACGCCGCTGCGTGTTGGGAATCACCTCGGCGGGAAGCTCCACGCCCAGGTCGCCGCGGGCGACCATGATGCCGTACGAAGCCTCGATGATCTCGTCGATGTTGTCCAGTCCCTCCTGGTTCTCGATTTTCGAGATGATCTTGATGTTGCTGCCGTGGGCGTCGAGAATATCCTGCACGGCCCGGATGTCGCGCGCCGAGCGCACGAACGAATGCGCGATGAAATCGACGTCGTTCTTCACGGCCCATTCGATGAAGCGGCGGTCCTTTTCGGTCACCGACGGCAGGTCGATCGACACGCCCGGCACGTTGACGCTCTTGCGCGAACGCATGGCGCCTCCCACGACGAACTCGCAGTCCAGCTCCGTATCGTTCTTGCCCACGACGCGGATTTCCAGCTCGCCGTCGGCGATCAGCATCCGCGCCCCGACGGGAATGTCGCTCACGATCGACGGCACGTTCATGTAGACCACCTTGCGGGTCGTGAAGTCCGAGCCGTCCGAACCGCGCACGGCCACCCGGTCCCCCGGGCGGAAATTGATGCTGTTGCCGTATTCGTCGGCGATCGTCGTGACGCGGATTTCGGGTCCTTTGGTATCTATCATAATCGGAATGGCCGGGTTCACCCGGTGCACCGTCTCGACGATATGCGTGGCCCCGTCCTCGGAGACGTGCGCCGAATTGACGCGCACCACGTCCATACCTGCGTCGAAAAGCTGTTTTACGAACTCTTCGGTGCAGCGGAAATCCGACATCGTAGCGACAATCTTGGTTTTTTTCATGCGATACATAGAGCTATGTTTTTACGTTTATATTATCCTTCGATACGCTCTCGGGCGGTGTTGCCGCCGCCGTTGGCGTCGTTCACAAGTCTGTCCACCCCGAATCCCTCCCCGGAGAGGACTTGAAGGCAGCGTTGCCGGGCTTCCGCCCCGACGCAACTATTTTTCCGCGCCTGTCAGCAGCGCGTACACGCCCAGCCGATAGGAGTTCAGGCCGAACCCCATGATCGACCCCGCGGCCACGGGAGCCAGCAGCGAGGTGTGGCGGAACTCCTCGCGGGCGAGGATCGAGGAGATGTGCACCTCGACGACGGGAACCGACACGGCCGACACGGCGTCGCGCAGCGCCACCGAAGTATGCGTATACCCGCCGGCATTGAGCACCACGCCGTCGTAAACGCCGTCGGCCTGCTGCACGGCGTCGATCAGTTCGCCTTCGATGTTCGACTGGAAGTAGCCGAACTCCACCGAGGGATAGTTCGCTTTCAGCGCTTCGAAATACGACTCGAAAGTCTGCGATCCGTAAACCCCGGTGTCGCGCCGCCCCTGAAGATTGAGGTTCGGTCCGTTGAGAATCAATATCTTCATAGTTTCATTCATTAACCTAACGCCCCAAGCGGGCGATTCCCGGACAAAGATAATCAAATTCACCGAAAAAATCGGTAACTTTGCGCCATAACACAACTCTTCCATGACCGAATTCGGATTCATCGACAGCATAAAAACCCTTTTCGCCCCGCTTCCCGACAACGGATTCGAGGGCATCGGCGACGACTGCTCCGTGT
>ENA-OYWQ01000427-OYWQ01000427.1-human-gut-metagenome-genome-assembly--contig:-NODE-427-length-21264-cov-4.957471_pt1 | contig 21264 bp, 18 predicted proteins | sample MGYA00244810_ERZ653396 | MGnify/ENA primary metagenome ERZ653396 (study PRJEB26926, sample SAMN06165045) | human gut metagenome | biome: ENVO:00009003; feature: ENVO:2100002; material: ENVO:00002003... | reverse complement strand
CAATAAAAAAGAATCACATTCTTTTTGTATTGTCTTCGATTTGCACTATCTTTAGATAAGATAGGCTGCATCTCAACAATAAAAAAGAATCACATTCTTTTTGTATTGTCTTCGATTTGCACTATCTTTAGATAAGATAGGCTGCATCTCAACAATAAAAAAGAATCACATTCTTTTTGTATTGTCTTCGATTTGCACTATCTTTGCAAACAAAAAAGGGTTTGTGTATGAAGTATCCCATCGGCATACAGGATTTTAAGAGTATTGTTGACGGCGGTTTTGTCTATGTGGACAAGACGGCCTTGCTGCACAAGATGGTGACGGAGGGAAAGATTTACTTTCTGAGCCGTCCTCGTCGGTTTGGCAAGAGCTTGCTCGTTTCTACGCTGAAGTATTATTTCGGTGGGGAGCGGGAGTTGTTTCGAGGTCTGGCCATCGAGGATTTGGAGCAGGAGTGGGAACAATATCCTGTTTTTCATATTGACTTCAATGGCAGCGACTTCACCCAGGGCAGCACGTTGCAGAACAAACTGGATGTGTGTGTTGAGGACTGGGAGAGGCAGTACGGAATGACGGGGGACGATCGTCTCAGCGTGGGGGAGCGTTTTGCCAGGTTGTTGGCTTTTGTTCATGAGCGTACAGGAAAGCAGTGTGTGGTGCTCATCGACGAGTATGACAAACCGTTGCTGGATGTGCTCGACACGGACTATCGGACGACGGATGGCAATGGCAACAACCTACGGATTGAGGAACTCAATCGTAATACTCTCAAGGGTTTCTACTCTGCCTTCAAGGCTGCTGACCAAGACTTGCGCTTCGTGCTGCTCACGGGTGTGACGAAGTTTTCGCAGGTGAGTGTGTTCAGCGGTTTCAACCAGCCGGAGGATATCAGTATGAGTGCGGCCTACGAGGCGGTCTGCGGTATCACGGAGGCGGAACTGGAGGGGACGTTTCATGACGAGATGGACGCTATGGCGGACGAGATGGGGGTAAGCCCCGAGGAGGTGCGCTTGATGCTGAAGCGGCATTATGACGGTTATCATTTCAGTAAGCGGAAGACGGATATCTTCAATCCCTTTAGTCTGCTCAATGCGCTTAGCGTTAGGGATATACAGGATTATTGGTTTCGCACGGGTACGCCCAGTTACCTGGTCCGCCTGCTCCATCATACGGATGAGAATCTCAACGAACTGACGGGGAAGTATTACGACACCTCGGACTTTATCGACTACAGAGCGGACGTGGAGCGCCCGTTGCCCATGATCTATCAGAGCGGTTATCTGACCATCAAGGACTACGACCGCTTCTCCAACTCCTACCTGCTCGACCTGCCTAACAACGAGGTGAATAAGGGTTTCCTTACGCTGATTGCCTCCAACTATCTCGGTACGAAGGAATCGGCGAACACCTTGGCGATACAACTGACGCGTGCTCTCCTGCGCGATGACCTCGACACATGGCGCAAGAGCCTGACGGCCTTCTTCGCCAGCATCCCTTATTCGATGCGTCGAAAGGACATGGAGACGGAGAAGGAACGCTATTTCCACTATACCTTCTACCTTATCTTCCGCATCCTCAGCACCTACCTCGTGCTCACGGAGAAGCAGCAGAGCGAGGGGCGGGCCGACTGCATCGTCGAGACGCCCAAGGGGGTGTATATCTTTGAGTTCAAGCTCGACGGCACGGCGGACGACGCCTTGCGCCAGATAGAGGAGAAGGGGTATGCGCGCCCCTATGAGGCCGACTCCCGTCCCATCCATTGCGTGGGCGTCAGTTTCTCGTCGCGGACGGGAACGATTGACAACTGGAAGGAAGCGTAGGCAGCGCATGGAAATAAAGTCAGCGAATAGTCACATTAATACTGTTAGAACATCATGAGCACCATGAAAAAGGTACCTATAGAGAAGAAAGAAGAACAATCTCCAATGGGAGCCTCAAGCCCTGAAAAGGACGGGGGCAAAAGGCGAGGGAAGGCGATAGCCCAAGGCGCCAAGAAGACGAAGGGCCGGCGCAAGCGAGCCAAGGTGGTGATGCCGAAAATAAACAATATGCAGAAGCCTGCGGGCATGAAGCTCGAGGAGTGGCAGATCGCGTTGCGAAAGCTGCAGGCCGAGAAGGAGACCTTTGCCATACGAATGGTGGACGAACAGTATGCTCCGGGAGAGTTTCGGGTGGTCAATGCGGCTACGAGAAGCGAATACAAGGTGGTATATCGGGGGAAGGACAGCCTGTGGAACTACTGCTCCTGCTATGACTTCAAGACTTCGCAGCTCGGCACTTGTAAGCACATGGAGGCCGTGAAACTCTGGGTGAGGAAGAAGCGCAAGAAGGTGCAGGTGGCAGAGCCCGACTATAGTTCGGTCTATATCGACTATAAAGGGCCGCGCAGGGTGAAGATACGCATCGGCGACCATGGTCGGGAAATGCTGGAGCGATTGGCGAAAGACTATTTTGACGAGTTGGGTGTGCTTCGCGAGGATGCCTATGCCCGCTTTGACGTGTTCGTTCAGGCTGCCAAAGCCATTGCTCCCGACTTTCGCTGCTATGACGACGCCCTCGATTATGTCCTGGAGCGGCGTGACCGAATCAAGCGTTGCCGGTTGTTGGAGGAAAAATACACGGACGAATATCTTGACCAAATGCTCACCGTACCGCTCTATCCCTACCAAAAGGAGGGGACGCGCTTTGCCGTGCGTGCCGGCAAGGCCATCATTGCCGACGAGATGGGACTGGGCAAGACGTTGCAGGCCATCGCCTCGGCAGAGGTCTATCTGCGTGAGGGCATGGCTGAGCAGGTGCTGGTGGTCTGTCCCACGTCGCTGAAATACCAGTGGAAGCGGGAGATAGAACGATTCACGGGCGGTGACAGGGTAGAGAGTAGTGGAAAAGGCGTGGAGGACGGCTTGACCATTCCGAAGGTGGTGGTCGTAGAGGGCACTCCTGCTAAGCGCGACAAACTGTATAAGGCGTCCGCACCCTACAAGATTGTCTCTTACCACACGATGAGCAACGACGTCAGACACCTGGGCAAGTTGGATACCGACGTGTTGATTATGGACGAGATACAACGGCTGAAGAATTGGGACACGCTGATCTCCCGTGCCGCCCGCAAGATAGCGTCGCGCTATGCGGTCTTGCTGTCTGGCACGCCGATGGAGAATAAGTTGGAGGAGCTCTATGCCAACATGGAACTGGTGGACCAGTTTTGTCTCGGGCCTTACTACCAGTTTCGCGACCAGCACATCCTGCTCCATCCCGAAACGGGCGGTATCATGGGCTATAAGGACCTCAACGCCATTGGCGAGGCCGTCAGCAACCGACTGTTGCGGAGGACGAAGAAAGGCGTGCGCCTGCAGTTGCCCAAGCGGAGCGACCAGTTTGTGCTGGTCCCGATGACTCAACGCCAGGACGATCTCCACTCGGAGTTTAAGTGGGACTTGTTGGTGATCCTGAACAAGTATCGCAAATACCACTACATGACGGAGCAGGACAGGCTGCGCGTGCTCAAGTTGCTGGGTCAGATGCGGATGGTGGCCGACAGCACCTTTATCTTGGAGCAAAATCTCACGACGCGTAGTGATGTCAAGATAGCGGAGGTGATGAACCTGCTGGACAATGTCTTGGAGAGTGGGGACGAGAAGGTGGTCGTCTTCAGCGAATGGGAGCGCATGACCCGTCTGGTGGCGATGGAACTGGACAAGCGGGGCATACGCTATGAGTATCTCAATGGGCGAGTGCCGTCGAAGAGGCGCGGGGAACTGGTAGATGATTTCACAACACTTCCCGAGAGTCGGGTGTTTCTTTCCACTGCTGCTGGATCTACGGGTCTCAACCTCCAGGTGGCGAGCACACTCATCAACATGGATTTGCCATGGAATCCTGCTGTCCTTGAACAGCGCATTGCCCGTATCTTCCGTCTCGGACAGGAGAAGCCCGTGCAGATCATCAACCTTGTCTCGAAAGGTTCTATCGAGGAGGGTATGATCAACAAACTGCGATTTAAGAAGTCGATGTTTGAGGGAGTCTTGGACGGCGGTGCAGACACCGTATTTGTCGATGAGAGCAAGTTTAAGAAACTCATGGACGACCTCGCAGTTGTCATGGAGGCAACGCCAGACGCTCCCGAGGTGGAGTATGTGGACGAAGAGGTGGAGCAAGAGCAGAAGGGGAAGACGTCTGTGGAGGCCTCTTTGGACGAAGCGCTCGCTGACGCATCGGAGGCAGACGATGAGTCTTCTGTAGATCAGGAATCGTCTGTGGACTATGGGCCTTCAGCAGAGTATGAGTCTTCAGCAGATTATGAATCTTTAGCAACCCACCAGTCTTCCGAGGGGCAGCTTCCTTCAGCAGACCATGGGGCTATTGCAGACCAGGAGCCTCCTGCGAATCACGATCCTTCTCAAGGACAGACGGCATCGAAGGCACAGGACGGCGCGCAGGAGCGGCCTTCCAGCCACCATGCTTCGCCCCATCCCCAGCAATTAGTCAGTCAGGGCGTCTCCTTCTTTAGTGGACTGGCCGAAACACTCAAGTCGGCTGAGGCTACTCAGCAGTTGGTCGATAGCATCGTGGAGACCGACAAGGAGACGGGTGAGGCCCACTTGAAGATACCCGTCGGTAGCAAGGACACCGTCATGCAGATGCTCACGCTGTTTGGCAAACTGATGAACAAGTAGCGATTGCGATGTAACGAAATCGGGACGCTCCGCATAGGCTGTTTCTTCGGGATGCTTTCGGGAAGTCTTCGGGATGATGTCAGAATGATTTTGGGATATTGCCCTTGAAATAATCATCGGCCATTGGAAATGAGAAATGATTTCCAATGGCCGATCGTTTTTTATCTGGACCCTCAGCCGTCCGACGGGGCGGGTGCTGAGGGCAGCAGGAGGCTACAGGGAGTAGAACTCCGTGAAGGCGCGGACGCAGTACTCATGGTCGGCTACGCTGCCTGTCTCGCGGCAACTGTGCATGCCGAGGATGGCATTGCCCATATCGACACCACGCAGGGGGACCGTGGAGGCCAGGATGTTGCCCAGGGTGCTACCGCCCGCCACATCGCTATGGTTGACGAAGCGCTGGCAGGGCACACCCGCCTTGCGGCAGATCTCGGCGAAGATAGCGGCAGAGACGGCGTCGCTGGCATACTTCTGGGAAGCGTTGAACTTGATGGCGGGACCTCCACCGAGCATGGGGTGGTTGGTCGGATCGTACTTCTCGGCGTAGTTGGGATGGAAAGCGTGGGCATTGTCGGCAGAGATCATGAAGGCGCGCTCCACAGCCTGCCAGTAGGCTTCCTCCGTGCCACTCTGCTGACGGGCAATACGCATCAGCATCGAAGCCAGGAAGGGGCTGCCAGCACCCTGCTTGGTCTGCGATCCCGTCTCCTCGTTGTCGAAGATGGCGAGCACCTGGGTGGTGTCGCTCTCGGGAGCTGCAATCAGGGCCTCGAGTCCGGCAAAGCACATCGACAGGTCGTCGAGGCGGCCCGAGGAGATAAACTCATCGTGGACGCCGAAGGTGCAGGCGGGCTGCGTATCGGCCAGGTAGAGGTCGAAGTCGAGAATGTCCTCGTGGCTGACGGGGCGCTGCTTGCTGAGTTCCTTGACAATGACGTTCATCAGCAGGTTGCCCTGTTCCAGTTCGTCGTTGATCAGTCCCAGGAGGGGAAGCATATCCTTTTGCTTGCTCAGTTTCACGCCGTCGTTGACCTGGCGGTTGAAGTGAATGGCGAGGTTGCTGATCTGGAGCAGCGGACGACGGACGTGCATCAGCATCGTCTCAGGCGACATGGCATCCTTGCCGCGCACGATGACGCGGCCAGCGAGCGTCAGCGGACGGTCGAACCACGTAGAGAGGATCGGGCCACCATAGACCTCGGTGTTCAGGCGCACCAGGCCGCCCTCACCCGTCATCTCGGCATGGGGCTTCACGCGGAATGTGGGGGAGTCGCTATGGGCGCAAATCATGTGGAATCCCGTCTCGGCCAGCGGTTTGCGACCCAGGTGGAAGGCATAGACCGAAGAGTCGTTCTTCGTCACATAGACCTTGTCGCCAGCCTTCAGTTCGCCGAGGGGCTGCTGAGGGTCAAGGCGGCGGTAACCGTTCTGCTCGAGTTCACAGGCTATGTTGCGCGCGGCGAGGAAATTGACGGGCGACGCATCCAGAAATTTCAATAAGCGATTGATCATAAATCGGTTGTTTAAGATGAGTAAATATTTCGGCCACAAACTTACACAAAATTTCTGAGATACCCATCATCAGACGGCAAAAAAATCATACTTCCCCCGTGGCTTTTCTCCATTTACCGTGCTTTACGGATGGGCATCGGGGCAAAAAGCTGCGCATTTGCAGCGTGAACCCTCCTTTTCTTTGGCCGTGTCGGTTTTTTTTGCTAAATTTGCACCTACACAATCACCAATGGAAATAAGGAACAAGCAGATCATGATAAGAGAGAATACTCCCGATGAGGCTTTCCAGTTGCTGCCCGAGTGGGCAGAGCAGGAGGCCGTCGTGCTGGTGTGGCCCGACGAGCAGACCGACTGGGCCTATATCCTCGACGAGATACGCCAGACCTATGTCGAGTTTATTGAGGCCATTGCCCGATATGAGGCCCTGTGGCTCGTGGTGCGCGATACGGCGGCGGCCCGCGCGTGGTTGGCAGGTCGGGTGAGCGATCGTGCGCTGGAGGCGATACGCTGGATAGAGGCCGAATACAACGACACATGGGCGCGCGACACGATGCCGCTGACGCTCTCTGACGGCAGGGGACGGCTGCGGATGATGGACTTCCGCTTCAATGGCTGGGGCGAGAAGTTTGCCAGCGACCAGGACAACCAGCTGGGACGCGTGCTCCAGGGAAAGGGAGTCTTCCGCTGTCCGATGGACCATTGGGACGACTTCGTGCTGGAGGGAGGATCGGTTGAGTCTGATGGCGAGGGCCATCTCTTCACGACCTCGGTCTGTCTGTTGGCCCCTCATCGCAACCAGCCCCTCACGCAGGGCGACCTGGACGAACGGCTTCGACAGGCCTTCGGCGTGGATCGGGTCTATTGGATCGGTCATGGATCTTTGGAGGGCGACGATACCGACGGCCATATCGACACCCTGGTGCGTTGTGCGCCGGACCATACGCTGCTCTATGTGGGCTGCGACGATGAGGCCGATCCGCAGTATGCCGACCTGAGGGCCATGGAGGCCGACCTCCAGGCCATCAATCGCGAGGCCGAAGTGGCCTACCGACTGCTGCGCTTGCCGATGCCCGATGCCATCCTCGACGAGGAGGGGAATCGCTTGCCAGCCACTTATGCCAATTTCCTGATCGTCAACGGGGCCGTCATCGTGCCTACCTACGACCAGCCACGCCACGACGCCGAGGCGCTGCGTGTGGTCGGCGAGGCCTTCCCCGATCACGAGGTGGTGGGAGTGGACGCGCGGACCGTCATCCAGCAGCACGGATCGCTCCACTGCCTGACCATGCAGATCCCCGTAGGCGTGGGCCAAGGAGGGGAATAAACCGAAGGGGCTGGGGCGGAGGAAAAGCACCGTCGGCCCTCATATCATAGAATATATCACAAGACTCACAATGAAAATAGGAATCGTACAACAACACAATACCGCCGACGTGGCGGACAACATGCGCCGTCTGGCTGCCTCGGTGGAGCAACTGGCCCAGGAGGGGGCGCAGCTCGTCGTACTGCAGGAGTTGCACAACTCGCTCTACTTCTGCCAGACGGAGGATGTAGCCAACTTCGACTTGGCGGAGCCGATCCCAGGTCCATCGACCCAGTTTTATGGTGAACTGGCGAAACGTCTGGGCGTCGTCATCGTCACGTCGCTCTTTGAGCGCCGCTCGGCAGGTCTCTATCACAACACGGCCGTGGTGATAGAGCGCGACGGAACGATCGCAGGCAAGTATCGCAAGATGCACATCCCCGACGATCCGGCCTACTACGAGAAGTTTTACTTTACTCCTGGCGACCTCGGCTTCCGTCCCATCGACACGAGTGTGGGCCGCTTGGGCGTGTTGGTCTGCTGGGACCAGTGGTATCCTGAGGCAGCGCGCCTGATGGCCTTGCAGGGGGCAGAGATCCTGATCTATCCGACGGCCATCGGCTATGAACCCTCCGACGTTGAGGAGGAGCAGCAGCGCCAGCGCACGGCGTGGACCACCGTGATGCGCGGCCATGCTGTGGCCAACGGACTTCCTGTCGTCGCTGTCAACAGGGTGGGCTTCGAGCCTTCGCCCGTAGGCAAGACGGAGGGACAGGTCTGCTCGGGTGGCATCCAGTTTTGGGGATCCAGTTTTGTGGCTGGGCCTCAGGGCGAACTCCTCTGGCAGGGGTCGGACAGCGAGGAGGCATTGCGCCTGTTCGACATCGACCTCAAGCATAGCGAGAATGTGCGCCGCTGGTGGCCCTTCCTGCGCGACCGCCGCATCGACGCCTATGAAAAAATCACCCGCCGCTTCATCGACTGACGCGTGCAATACTTCTTTACCATCACTTGACCATTGCTAAGGTTATGAAAAGAAATACTATCCTGGCGGCACTGACCGCCGTATCGCTCTCTGCTGCCGTCACTCCCGTCGGCGCACAGCAACTGTTGCCGCAGCCGAAGCAGGCCGTCTTTGGCAAGGGCACTTTCAATCCGCAAAAGGGTGTCATCCTGATGGAGGAGACTTCTGGGGCGGGCCATGGCAAGGAGTACTACCGACTCCATATCACGCCCGACACGATGCGGGTGGCCTATGCCGACTCCACAGGCCTCTTCTATGCCACACAGACCATCAGCCAGCTCCGCAAGGGAGACCTGCTGCCCGTCTGTGATATCGAGGACTGGCCGAGCTATGAGTGGCGTGGCTGCATGATCGACATCTCCCGCCATTTCTTCCCGCTGAGTTTTCTGAAGAAGCAGGTGGATGTCCTCGCCCATTACAAGGTCAATCGCCTTCACCTCCACCTCACCGATGCGGGAGGATGGCGCATGCAGATAGACCGCTATCCCGAACTGACGAAGAAGGCGGCATGGCGCACGGAGAGCGACTGGACGAAATGGTGGATCGACAACGACCGCCGCTATATGAGGGAGGGCGATCCCGGGGCCTATGGAGGCTACTATACGAAGGACGAGATGCGCGAACTGGTGGCCTATGCTGCCAAGAAAGGCATCACGGTCGTGCCCGAGATCGAGATGCCGGGACATAGCGAGGAGTTGACCGCGGCTTGTCCCCAACTGAAGTGCGAGGGCAACCAGGAGGCGCAGGGCGACGTCTGTCCGTCGAGCGAGACGACCTATGCCGTGCTCCACAATATCCTCGACGAGGTGATGGAGGTGTTTCCGTCGAAGTGGATCCATATCGGTGGCGACGAGGCGGGCAAGGGTAGCTGGGGATCGTGCCCCAACTGCCAGCGCAAGGCTCGGCTGCTGGGGCTCCGTAGTACGGCAGACCTGCAGGGGTATCTCATCCAGCGCATCGCTGCCTATCTCCGGCTGGAGGGCAGGGAGGCCATCGGATGGGACGAGGTGCTCGACGACAGTCTGGCTGCCCACGCGCCTTCGCTCGGCGAGAACGTCAACGTGATGGTATGGCGCGACATCAAGGCGGCTCAGCGGGCCATGCGCAGGGGTCACAACGTGATCCTCTCGCCTGGCGACTACTACCTGGACCGCTACCAGGACGCTCCGCCCACCGAGCCCTTTGCCGGAGGAAGTTATCAGCCGCTGCGCAATCTTTGGAACTTTGACCCCGCACCCTATAGTGGTGATGGCTTCACGGGTCGTGTGCTGGGCGTGCAGGGCAATCTTTGGACGGAGTATATCAAGACGGAGGACTATGCGGAGTATATGCTCTATCCCCGCGAACTGGCCATCGCCGAGGTGGGATGGAGCGGGCGTAGCCGCTCCTATGAGGAGTTGAGTGCTGCCGTCGTGGCGCAATATCCGTGGCTGGCCGCGCAGCATGTCCAGGCCTTCGACCTCAGACGGGAGAAGGGAGACCGCAAGGAGAAGCAGAAGCCCGTGCGCCATCTGGCTGTCGGGGCAGAAGTGACCTACCACCAGCCCTACTCGCAGTCGTATGTGGGACAGGGCGACGGCACGCTGACCGACGGGATGTGTGGCGGATGGTCCTATGGCGACGGCCGTTGGCAGGGATTCATGCAGCGTCGCGACACGACGGTGGCTCCCTTCGACATCACCATCGACCTGGGCGAGGAGAAGCGGTTTAGTACCGTCAGCCTCGACTTCATGCAGAGCGACGGCGCATGGGTGTTCTATCCCAGCCGCGTCACCATCAGCATCTCCAGCGACGGCGACCATTTCGTGCCCGTCTATGACCAGGCGTACACCCGCGAGCGACTCAATGTGGTCGGTACGCGTACGGTGACGTATCAGGGCAAGAAGCAGAAGGCGCGTTTCGTCCGTATCTCCGCCAAGGAGGACAATCCTGGCGAGTGGGGCTTCACGGACGAGGTGAAGGTGTATTGACGCAGGATAGCGGTAGTGGCAGGTCGGCCATTGGAAACGGGAGAAGTCGTTTCCAATGGCCGATTTTCTTTGTGGAGGAGTGGCGAGGGTGGTGCTTGTGTAACGACCGTTAAACTCGCTAAGTGATGTTAAATTATTCTCGGCTCTGTGGTTTAAGCCATAACTTTGCGGCTTCTTTCCAAATAGGTATAACGAATTGATTGTATTCATGGTATGAGTAACTTGAGAAATGGAAGCACTGCCGAGAAGCGCTGCAACCGTATGGGGTGGATTGGAATGCTCGTCACGCTGGGCATTGTCTTTGGCGACATAGGCACGTCGCCTCTCTATGTGATGAAGGCCATCCTCCATGTAGGCCAAAGGGTGGACGAACCAATGATCTTGGGTGCGCTGTCTTGCATCATCTGGACGCTTACCCTGCAGACTACCGTCAAGTATGTCCTCGTGGCCCTGCGGGCGGACAACCATGGCGAGGGAGGCATCCTGGCGCTCTACGCCCTGCTGCGTCGCCACAAGAGAAAGTGGATCTATCTGCTGGCCCTTATGGGAGCAGGCACCTTGCTGGCCGACGGCATCATCACGCCTGCCATCACCGTGACCACGGCCATCGAGGGTTTGGAGAGCGTCAGTCCACATCTGCCCGTCCTCCCCATCACCCTGGCCATCATCACCGTCGTCTTCTTTGTGCAGCGCTTCGGCACGGAGAGCATCGGCAAGTCGTTTGGTGGCTTCATGCTGCTGTGGTTTCTCCTGCTGGGTGCGGTCGGCACGATCAGCCTCGTCTCCTATCCGCAGGTGATCCGGGCGCTCAATCCCTATTATGCCCTGCGGCTGCTGGCGACGTCGCCCGAGTGGTTTCTCGTCTTGGGCGCGGTGTTTCTCTGTACTACGGGTGCGGAGGCGCTCTATTCCGACTTGGGACATTGTGGCAGGCGAAACATCACCGTGAGCTGGGCCTTTGTCAAGACGATGCTCATCCTCAACTATCTCGGTCAGGGAGCGTGGATCCTCTGCCATGCCGACGTGGCGGCTTCGGTCAATCCGTTCTATGCCATCATACCTCAAGGCTTGCTGATCTTCTCCATCGTGATGGCTACAGGGGCAGCCATCGTGGCAAGCCAGGCCCTCATCAGTGGCACGTTCTCCATCTTGAGCGAGGCGATGAACCTCGACTTCTGGCCTCGGATGCGCATCAAGCATCCCACTCATGTCAAGGGCCAGCTGTTTATCCCTGCGGTCAATATGGCCATGTATATCGGTGTGGTGCTGATCCTCCTCCTCTTTCGCGACTCCTCCCACATGGAGGCGGCCTATGGTCTTGCCATCACCATCACGATGCTGATGACCACCTTGCTCCTGGGCTTCTACCTGCGCCAAAGGGGCGTGTCGCGCATCCTCTGCATGGTCTTTGTCGGCAGCTACTGTGTCATAGAGGGCATCTTCCTGGCCGCCAACCTCTCCAAGTTTCTTGCCGGAGGATGGTGTACGTTGCTCATCGCGGGCGTTCTTTTCTGCATGATGCTGGTGTGGGTGCGTGCCAAACGCATTCGCCGTCAGCATATCTCCAGCAAGCCGCTGAGCGACTACTATCAGATCATCTCCGACATCAAGGCCGACGATCGCATACCCAAGTATGCCTCCAACCTGGTCTATGTCAATCATACGGGAAAGGAGAGTACCGTGGACGACAAACTGATCTATTCCATCATCAACAAGCAGCCGAAGCGTGCCGACCACTATTGGCTCATCAACCTGGAGTATGTGGATGCACCCGATACGCTGGAGTATAGTTGCAGCACGCTGGTGGAGGACACGCTCTATAGCGTGACGATGCGTATCGGTTTCCGCATAGAGCCTCGTGTGAGTCTCTATCTGCGCCAGGTCGTCGAGGACTTGGTGGCAGAGGGCAGGGTGGATCTGACCAGCTGCTACCCCTCCTTGCGGCGGTATGGTGTGGCGGGCGACTTCTGCTTCATCATCATCCATCGCATCTATTATCCTGAAGACTCGTTCGACCGTCGCCACAACCTCTTGATGAGTCTCTATGCGCTCATAGGCAAGATCAGCATCGACGAGCCCAAGGCGCTCGGTCTCGACACCTCGGTCGTGGTGGTGGAGCGCGTGCCCCTGATTCTCTCTCGCAGGGAAGGCCACGTCCGTCGCATTGTCCCAGCCTTGCCCGAGGGGGAATAGGCGGGGCGTTCGCCTTGTCGGTATATGCTTTGGGGGCTGTGCCAAAACCAATGGTTTGACACAGCCCCCAAAAGATATAGTCGTCAGGTCGTTGCGTGGCGTGAAGAAAGACGCCTCAGCGTCCTACTTCGTCTTGGTGAGCACATACAGTTTGGCCGTCTCGCCCTCGGGCTCGTTGCCCAGCGAGTCGGTCATGACGACGTGCTGGTCGTCCTTCACCTTGTAGTAGGTCTGCTCGCCACTCGACGGTCGTTCGAGCACCAGTACCTTGCCGTCGAGCACGCGCAGCACGCCGCTGGCCTCGTCGTGACCGTCCTTGCGCTCCAGGTAGTCCTGCGTCAGCTGGTAGGTGCTGTCGGCATGGATGGTGAGCACGGTCTTGATGCCCGGGCAGTCGGCGGCAGGGAGGGTGCCCTCATAGGTGCCGGCGATGGAAGTCAGGTCCATGCTGTCGATAGAGGCCGTGTCTTGGGCCACGCTGGTGGTGTCGTTGTCCGCGGTGCTTGGTGCGGTCTTCTGGTCTGTACAGGAGGACATCAGCGCCATGGCGGCGAGTCCCCAAATCATCCAATTCTTTTTCATACTTCTCGTTTTGATAACAAATTTTTTTGTCTATAGAGCGGCATCATCCGCTATGGCTTGCAAAAGTAAGTAAAACTTTTGGCATGGATGAAGATTCTCAGAAAAAAACATCATCCCTGTAGATTTTTGGTGAAATGGCTATATTTCCATATTGCCAAATATTTTGCCAACTTTCTGCTAAACCCAATTACTCCTCATGCCATTATGAATCTCATGTGGAAGTCACTTGGCCGCATGATGGTCGTTCAGAAACCTGCTCACGTCCTAGACGGCTTCTTCAAAGGCTGTGGGCTGTCCTGGGACTGTTATGAATAGATGGGTGGCGGTGGGATAGACGCGGTAGATGACGGGTCTGCCAAGGTTGTGGAGGCGCTGGACAAGTTCTGCAGTTTGGTCCAGGAGAATGTCGTGGCCTGCCGATATGAATAGCGCAGGCGGCAACGTTTTCAATGCGTCGTCATCACACAGGCCTACCGACACGAGCGGGTTGCGTTCCTGACGATTGGCATAGGCTTCGTTGAACGCTTCGAGGAGCTCAGCATCGTTGCCATATCCCTTGGCATACTTTTCCCAAGAAGGAGTCCTCTCGGTGAAGAGTTTGGTCACGGGATATATCGGTATCACTTTGCAAATGCCCGACGCTGACATGGCGGTTGCCAATGCCAGGTTGCCCCCAGCACTGTCTCCTCCTACCGCTATCATCGTGGTGTCGCCTCCCCAGTCGGCCGCGTGTTCTTGCAGGTAGCGTACTGCCCTTTGACAATCTTCGAGTGCGGCAGGGTAGGGGTGGGCAGGTGCCAGACGATAGTCTAATGCTGCCACCAGGCAGTCGGCCTCCAGGGCTACGGCGGCACAGAACCGCGCGCAACTGTTGATGCTGCCAAAGCACCATCCTCCGCCATGGAGGTAGAGCAGGATGGGGCGCTTGCGGTCAGTCTCATGCTTGGGAGAGAAGAGACAGATGTTCTCTCTCGGATAGAAAGTCTTGACGCCTTCCGGCAAAGTAGGCGGCTGGTTTCGGCTCTGCCTTATCTGCTGTAGTTCGGTGTCATTGCCTTCCATTGCTTTCCTTACGGCCATCATCTGTATATGCTGCAGTCCTGGCTTCATATTGGCCAAGAAGGCCTGCTCCTCCTCCAACATCTTTTGCTGGCGGATCGAGTCGGGACAAGTAGCCCGACAGGTGAGAGTTGACACGAGTATCATGACTGACGATAGAAGTATAAGTGATCCTTTTGTCATTTTCAAATCTTTCTTTTCTTCATTTCTTTCTTTTCTTCATCCATTTCTTCATCACCCGGTGATTGCCGTGGTTACCACCTTCGTAAATCTTTGTGGATGGTTCACCCGGTGGGCCTGAATGATGTCTGCAAAAGTAAGAATAAAAAATGGAAGCGCAAAAATCAAAGCAACACAATTGACCAGGTGGTAGCCTTTAGTTACCCTCCCTGCCACTCATAAGTTATCATCGAAGTCGGTCTTAAGTTACCATCGGGAAGGTGGCTATCTTAGGGTCAAATTCTGTGGAATATTCAGGTCAAAGCTGTAAGATCTTTAGGGTCAAAACCAGTAGAATATTCAGGATAAAAAACTGGTAGGACACACTTGCGCTGATAGAATCTCCATGCTTTTCGCCCTCTATATGCATAGACGTCGAGCAGCGACTACGAATATAAAGATCGTCAACGAAAACGAATATAAACGTCGTGCAACGACTACGGACATAAACATCGTACAATGAAAACGAAAAACGGAGGACGCAAAGATGGATAGAACAACAGCCGAAAAGGAATGGCTCCGCCGCATCAGTGGCGGAAAGCCAGCGGCTCCCCAGGGGAAGCCGACGAGCGACCAGACGAGCGATCAGTCAAGCAGCAAGCTCAGGCCCAAGCCTCAGCCGACGGCCAAGAAGCATGGCAATGGCTTTGGCGACATTGCCGGCATGGAGGACCTGAAGCAGCGGGTCAAGGAGGGCTTTATCAATGTGCTCCAATATCGTGATCTGGCCGACGCCTACGGCATCCGTCCTCCCTCCATGCTCTTCTATGGGCCTGCGGGATGTGGCAAGACGTTCTTTGCCGAGAAAATGGCTGAGGAGGTTGGCATCCACTTTATCAAGGTCGTCCCGGACGATTTGGCCAGCACCATGGTGCACGGCACGCAGGAGAAGATCGGCGAGGTCTTCAAAAATGCGGAGAGACACGCGCCGGCATTGCTCTTCTTTGACGAGTTTGACGCCATGGTGCCGCGTCGCACAGGAAACGAATACAACCAGCACTACGACAGCGAGGTGAACGAGTTTCTCTGTATGCTCAATCATGCTTCCGACAAAGGGGTCTATGTCCTTGCCGCCACCAACCATCCCGAGCGCATCGACAAGGCCGTGCTGAGGACGGGACGCATCGACGAACTGGTCTATGTGGACATGCCCGACCATGAGGCCCGCAAGAGTCTGTTTGCCCTGGAACTGGCCAAGTTGCCAAGGGAAGAGGGCATAGATATGGACCGGCTTGCCCACCTGACGCAAGGCTTCAACTGCAGCGACATCAACTATATCGTGAAGTCGGCAGCGCGCAAGAAGTTCAACGAGGCGATAGGCTGCGGAGACCATACGCTGCAGAATATCACCCAGAAGCAGCTCGAAAAGATCATCTCCGGGCGCAGCCCCTCGGTCAGCAGTCGCGACCTGCGCGAATACCAGCGCGTCCACAGGGAGTTTTCGCCCAAGGACAAGGGCGGTCAGCCGGCCAGCATCGGATTTCGATAACAACAACGTATAACCCATCAATGTAAACGATTATGAAAGAAAAAATCTTAGAGGCTTTTGCCCGTCTTGGTTTCTGCTTGGAGAAGAGCGACGACGTCGGCTATGAGTTTGAGTATGAAGGCATGACGCTTCTCTATCTGTGCAACGAGGACGACGAAGACTTCCTGACCATTGCGCTCCCAGGCTTCTATGAATACGACGAGGAGAATGTCGCCACATATTGTGCGCTCTCGGAGAAGATCAACGCCTCGCTGAAATATGTCAAGGCGTTCACCCCGGGCCATAGCATGTGGCTCTGCTACGAGCGCGAGCTCTTCGGCGGCGAGGATCTGGAGGCCTTGATCTCTCGGATGATTGCCCATCTGGAGGCCGGCGTGGTCTTCGCCAGCAAGGCGGTGAAGGCCATCGAGGAGCAGTTCGCCGATAGCGACGATACGAGCGAGGGCTGCGAGGAACTGACGGACGACAACGAATCATAACTGGAGGACATTCTTATGGACAAAAGATCAATGGTCATCAGCGTGCTGGAAGACATGGGCTACCAGCCGCGGGTGGATAGCGACGGCGACGTGTTGTTTCGCTTTCAGATGAAGCACCTCTATGTGCTTGCCACCCAGCAGGAGGAAAATCCCTTCCTCGTAATCATGCTGCCGCAGTTTTACGAGATGAGCGAAGGCGAGGAGATCAAGGTCCTCACTCTCTGCAACAAACTCACGCGAGAGGTGAGGCTGGCAAAGATCTACATAGATACCAACCTCACGGAGGTCACGGCCAGTTGCGAGTTCTTCTACAGCGATGAGGCTTCCCTGCGTCTGCAACTGGAGCATTCGTTGGTGATACTGGGCCGGGTACGCTCCGTTTTCCGCCAGGCGCTGGTAGAGTTCGAAGAGTAATTGGGATTATGTATATATAGTGGTAGGGTGGGTGCGCTTGTCGAGCCCGCCCTATTAACGTTTTAACGTTTTCGATATCGGGTGTGTCTTCCGAGGAAGCCTCACGGAAGTCAGCCTATTGCTTTCTCTGTAGCTCCTCTATCAAGTCGTTGACAATATAGGTGTCGCTCATCAGATGCAGCCCAAGTTCTTTGTCGTGAAGCATTTGGCAGACTTCCGAGTCATAGAAGATTTGCAGCGCCCGGTCTGTTGATATATGCAGCGTGTCTGCCAGTTGTGCAATGATACGTGCTATTTTGTTCCACAATAAAAAGTCTAACATAATTATATCCTTTCGTATAATGTTTGCTTTTCCATTATTCTTCTTTCTCCCAATTTTTAAGAGCCTCGACCACGTCGTTTGCTACGGCTTCGCGGCTTTCGGTATGCAATGTCTCATAGCAGTCCTGAATGAGATTCTTGATAAGTCCCACTTTGTCCAGTCGCCTTCTCATTTCAGATGGCGATATGCCCATTTTCTGTGCCGAGGCTTCGATGGCCGGCACCGTAAAGGCAAGGCGGTCGAACTTTGGGCAACTTTTTAGCAATCGTTCTCTGTCCTCCATGCTTTCTCCTCTCCTTTTATCTTGTTAAGTGTCTGCTCTTTCTTTATCAATCGCAATTAGAATGCAAATATACTTTTTGACCTTACTTTATGTATTTTTTCAGCCATAAGTCGAAGAACTTGTCATATACCACGTAGGCATCATCCTGCTGGGTGATAAAATCTTTCTCCAGCAATCCCTTCAGGGCAGAATTCACTGAGCTTGGCGACGGGAGATGATATTTTTTGGCGAAGGCTCCGCTCCTTACGCTTCTTGCTTCGCCCTCTGCAGAGATGGCGATGAAGACGTTGCGCTGCTTTTCCGGCATCTGGCGCAGAAGGGTCTCATAGGTGTCTGATGCCATATTGAGGTTGTAGTTGATGGCGTCATCTACCATGTCCAGCGTGCAGGTGCCTTGCTCGGGAGTCTTGAGGAAGAGGACGTTCATCACTCGCTGGATGTACGAGGTGACCCCACCGAAACGGGTGAAGAGTTCTCCGATGATGGCTGTGTCGAGATGCTTGTTGCGCTCCTCAAACTTGGCTGTGGCAAACTTTTTGTATTTCTCTATATCCAGTGGCTTCAGGTTCATCAGTGTCACGCTCTGATAGAAAGGGCGGGCTGGGGATGTGAACATCTCTGCCATCAGATGGCAGTGAGAACCCGAGAAGATGAAGTGAGCATTGGTGCATCGCTGGATATAGGTGCGGAGTAAAGCCTCAATGCGATTGTCGGCATAGTTGTTGATTTGCTGAAACTCGTCGATGGCAACAAGACATGGCTTGTCGGCTTGGTTGAGATAAGCGAATATCTCATCAAGCGTAATTTCGGGATTTACCATGTTGCCGATGCCTATCCCCCAAACCGGAGCTCCGTTGATATCGAATGAGATTTCTGAACGTAGGGAAGAGAGGGCCATCAGAAATTTCTCCCAAGCACTTCTGCCTTTAGGACGAAGTGTGTCAATGATGGCTTTGCCGAACATATTGACCAGATCGCTAACGGAATTGGTAGAATAGATGTCTATGATAAAAGTATAATAGTCTTTTTGGATGGCTGGCTGGGCAAAGCAATGGCGAATCAGCTCCGTCTTTCCGATACGTCGAGGGGAAATCAGAGCCATATTATTCTTATTGGTCAGCATCTCTGTGATGTGCTGGGTTTCTTCCACACGGTCGCAGAAGTATTCCGGACCGGCGTAACCGTTTGTGACAAAAGGATTCTTCATTGCCGTATCTATACCTTTATTATATATTCTCCAAGTCTATCCCCTCTATTATAGAGGGGCGTTCGCTTCCTCCATTGCCGTTTACCCACAAGCCCTTCGGTCACTCTTGCGATAGCCTTGCCTCGTTCATTGCTGAGAGAGAAGACTTTTGGGTTTACCGAGTTCCGTACAAATCACTTCGACCGACTTAAACCCCATCTATCTACTGGTGGATCAACGTCCGTGTAATCATTACGGCAACATGACCAACCATGACGGAATAAGGGGGCCATTAGTCTCAAAGAACAATTTTCTTGTACGATCTCACGTCGCAATACGGATGCAAAGATACGACTTTTGTTTGGATTATCATAAAGTGATTATCATAAAATGATAATAAAATGGGGAGGGGGATTAGAATGCAAATATACGTTTTTTCTCTGACATGACGCTCTATGAAGCATAGATCAGAATAGAAGAACAAGTTCATCATTCCCTACAATAATGTTCCCAATCTTCCTTTATCCCTAACTAGCTCTCTCATATACCAAGATTTTATCTCGTTCCACACTCTCCTGAGCATACGGACACAAAGAGCCATCAACTACTAAATCAACTTCGCGGCCTAGCAGTCGCTTCAAATCCTCATACATTCCTCCATGGGTAAGCAAAGTAAACGAACCATGTTCAAAATCGGGGACAAAGAGAATATCTATATCGCTCTGATCCCTTTCTTCACCACGAGCAAAAGACCCAAAGATCCATGCCTTCAATACTGGCTTGCTAGACATATAGTCATGGATTATACGTATAATTTGATATCTATCCATATTTTCCTCCTCTTAAATGGTAATTACGCTGCAAAATGGTATTCCTTTTTTACCTATGTAAGAGATTTCTTCAAATCTGTCGGAAAGCACATGACAATCTTTATCTACAAGACATTCTCTATAGTCTTCAAAACAGTCAAATCCTACGATAGACACACCATTTCTCATTGTATCACCAGAAGATATATATTCACCATCTACCATCATGGGGTTACAATTTCTATCAATCAGATAGCAATGGTCATCCTGCCCCACTTTATCATGTCTCATCATATTCTAAAAGCTTATTTTCGTTATTCATATTCTTCTCTTTATACTCTAAACACCATACCTTCATTACAAGCCTCAGCATTTGGAAAAATTGATTTCACCTCTTGTTCAAACTGTCGCTCATCATCGTACCTTATAGAGTAATGACCGATAATCAATTTTCTGGCATTGGCACTTTTCGCGATGTTTGCGGCTTGATGGGTTGTACTATGAAAAGCATTTATTGCTTGATTCTTGTCATTAGCAAGAAATGTAGTCTCATGGTAAAGCAAATCAACATCTTTTAATTGAGACACCATAGATGGATTATAAGCTGTATCACTGCAATAAGCGTAACTTCGGGGAACAAACTCACTTGGAGCTGTCAATTCTTTGTTGGGAATCAATGTTCCGTCAGGAAGTATGTAGTCATTACCACTCTTTATCAACTTGAAATCACGTTTTGGAATGTCGTATGACAGGCATTTCTCAGGCAAGAGTACCCGTTTCTTTGGCTTTTCCCTAAATAAGAAACCACAGCATGGAATGCCGTGTTTTAAGGGGATAGTTTCTATCTCCATATCTTCGTCTTCATATATTTTTTGATTAGAATTGCCCATAAACGTGTTGATATTTACATTGAAAGGTATGTGGCAAAGTTCTTTCAACATTAACATCAGAATGTCTTTCAAATCTTCTGGTACGAAAACATTGATGTCCTTTGTCCTACCCAGCATCAAGTTCAGTGAAGAAAGCAAAGGCACAAGACCAAAGAAGTGGTCGCCATGAGCATGACTGATAAATATATTGTCCATATTCGTCAATTTTATGCCAGACTTCCATACCTGTGTCTGTGTTCCTTCACCACAATCCACCATAAACAACTTATCATGCACATTGACAAGTTGTGAGTTTGTCATGTGTCTGCCAATAGGTATGGCAGCTCCACAACCCAATATGTTCACTTCAAACTTTTCCATTTTCAGTTCTTCTATATTTGTTGTCGTTTATATCAACAGAGAAACCAATCATAACTAATAGGTTCAGGCCTATTTGAGTATTAGCTCCATCGTTTATATCTCTTATATATTTAAAGTCATCTCCCCATTTGCCTAGCTCTACATTATCTGTGAAATTCCTAAGACTATCTAAAATATCGCCCATTAACATATCGCGTCCATCGCTTGGCAAATTGTAGTCCTTATCAAAGAACCAACGATACCATATTTTCGAGTCTGTGATTTTGTAAAAGACTAAAATATATGATGTGAATCCTGCGTAACAAAGAAGATGTGTTGCCTCTTGCTCAATCCTTTCATAAAGCCCTATACCTTCCACTATTTCCTCATTAGTAATATTTTCAAGAAGAATACCTCTGACACTTGCAGAAGTGTTCCATAATTCATGCCACTCATTGGGACAGTATACCCAATCTGTCTCTTATACACATCTGACGCTGCCGACGATAAGGCTC